>OAZV01000251.1_pt1 | contig 1260 bp, 2 predicted proteins | sample 1475841 | NCBI WGS metagenome assembly OAZV01 (sample SAMEA2579928, study PRJEB22360) | human gut metagenome | biome: human gut; feature: human-associated habitat; material: faeces | place: Denmark | collected 2008/2010 | reverse complement strand
TCGGTATCCCCTCATTGAGCCGGGAAGAAGAAGCTGCCGCCGACTTTCTGCAGAACTATATTGAAGAAACAGGTATCATGACCGGTCGTTCGGGCAACAACATTTGGTGTATCAGTCCGATGTTCGACCTCAACAAACCGACTATTTTACTAAATTCCCACATCGATACCGTAAAACCGGTAAACGGATGGCGGAAACATCCTTTCACTCCGAAAGCCGAAAACGGAAAGATTTACGGTTTGGGAAGTAATGACGCCGGCGCCAGTGTAGTATCCTTATTTCAGGTGTACCGCCATCTCTCTACAATCTGATCTTTCTTGCCTCATGTGAAGAAGAAGTTTCCGGAAAAAACGGAATAGAAAGCGTATTGCCCCAACTACCTCCCATCACTTTGGGCATAGTGGGTGAACCGACAGAAATGCAGCCTGCCATTGCCGAAAAGGGATTGATGGTGCTGGATGTTACCGCATACGGAAAAGCCGGACATGCCGCACGCAATGAAGGAGTGAATGCTATTTACAAAGTACTGGAAGACATTCCCGAAGGAATCCTCCCTGCTAGGCCCCGTCAAAATGAGCGTGACACAAATAAATGCCGGCACGCAGCATAATGTCATCCCCGATACTTGTACTTTCGTTGTGGATATCCGCAGTAATGAATGTTACTCTAACGAAGAACTATTCAAAGAAATAAGTGCCCATCTAAAAAGCGAGGCGAAAGCTCGTTCTTTCCGCTTGAACTCATCTCATATCAGTTTGTGAAACGCGCGGTAAAACTAGGACGTGTACCTTTCGGTTCTCCTACTTTGTCCGATCAGGCGTTGATGAAGTTCCCGTCTGTCAAAATCGGTCCGGGAAAGTCCTCCCGTTCACACACGGCTGATGAATATATCATGGTTTCGGAAATTGAGGAAGCGATAAGGCTTTATATCGAGATGCTGGACGGACTGGTGCTGTAAACGACTTACAAAGACGCTATTTCCCCTATAGACAGACCGGTAACCTGTGCAATTACATCAAATGCAATACCGGCCTGTTTCATTTTTTTTGCATTCTTGAAGCATTCTTCCTTACGACCTTGCTCAAGACCTTCTTTAAGACCTTTTTCAATACCCTCTTTAAGACCTTCCTCATGCCCTTTTTTCAACTGGGTGGACATCACGCTGTACCAGTCGCGGAAATTCTTCAAACTTTCCCAATACTCGCCTAATTCCTTAGGATTGAACTTAGCTATCTCGGCAGCCTCGAAAAGTTCCTTGTT
>OAZV01000185.1_pt1 | contig 1924 bp, 4 predicted proteins | sample 1475841 | NCBI WGS metagenome assembly OAZV01 (sample SAMEA2579928, study PRJEB22360) | human gut metagenome | biome: human gut; feature: human-associated habitat; material: faeces | place: Denmark | collected 2008/2010 | reverse complement strand
CTGCTCGCGAAGAAGGCGAACCGTATTGCGCAGGAAGCCAACAGGATCGCCGCTGACGCGAAGGGGGTCGCCGAGGAGGCCAACCGTCTTGCCGGCAAGGCGAACGAGATAAGCGCAGACGCGAATGCGATCAGCCAGAGGGCGTTGAGCGTTACCGCGGATCAGACGGTCTACAAATGGCGGGGTGAATTCGATGGCGAATCGTCGACCGTCTTCCTGCTCAACGACTGCCCCCACGAAGCATCTGACGTTCACGTGTTCGTCCGTCACGAAGACCAGACCATCATGGACAGGATCGTCGATAAAGTACCCGCGTTCGGCGAGATCCCGCTCAAGGACGAGCTGTTCACGCAGAAGGTAGTCGAAGACCAGCGTTCCATCGACAGGCTCAACTCCAGTGCCGGGTTCGTCTACATCGGGGTCGGCGGGTATGACGTCACCGTCCATGTCGCCTACACCACTGAGCTCGGGAGCAGACGCAGCAATACGATCAAGCATCGCCTGACCGACGGCCAACGCCATTGAATCCTTGCTGGACATCATGCCACTCCTCCCAATGAGAGCAGGAAATTGAATACGAGGAACGTGATCACGACCATCACGATGACGAACACGATGGGGTGATCATCCAAGAGGCGCATGAACAGAAGGAAGACAGCCACTAATACGGCAACGATTGTCAAGGCCACGACGAACACGGATGCCGTGAACGGCAATGTTTCGATGTACTTCTCGACCATCACATCTTCTTGTGGTCTGGGGTATCCCTTCGCCGGGCTAGATTGGAAAGCGCCAACCAAGCAACCAGCCCAACGAAGGGAAGAATGAAATGGAGCCATTGGAAGAACGTTCGAGCAGTGAAACGGTCAGGGACGGGGAACGTCATACGCCATCGTGGTACGTTCACTTCAACGGACATCGGCTCGGGCCGGTCTCCGATGCGAAGTTCAAGAAGATGGCGGACACTCTCATGTCCATCGTCAGAGAGGGAAAGCACCACGGGCTCGCGTTCACTCTTCCTGAGGATGGCCGTGATGTCTGCTGCATCTGGACTCCCGGCGTCCCGATCAGCTTCAAAGAGGCTGACAGTGAATCTGAATGACATCACGCCATCTCGCTTTCGGCGAGCGCTGGAATGGTGTTTTCGGCGGTGTCGAGCTTCTCAGCCATGGCAATGATTGAGGACAGAGGACGATGCGTCACGCCCGCAATGCGGCGCAGCTCGTCATCGATGGCCTGTTCCTCGGTCTGGTCGGATTCCGTGCTCATCGGCCCTCTAGGAAGTCGAGATCCTCGAGGTCGTACAATGCGATGCGCTCCTCGAGAGTAAGTCCGATGAGGTCGCGCTTCTGAGAAAGCTGTTCACGAGTGCCGTACTTGCCTTCGAGGACATTCCTGCGCTTTCGGATTTCCTCGCTGTCCAGCATGACCGGCCTGCCGATTTTATGGGCCTTTGGAGCGCCACTGCAGTCATGTCAGTCTCCTTTCGGCTTGTCATCACGTCTCCGTATGCTCAGTTTACACACTTTTGATGAACTTATGCACATTTTCGGCCAAAATGTGCATAAGTTCGGCTCATTCAGGTCGCCCGCGCGTGTCGCAAAATGATACGGATGTGGCACCATGAGTAACGCATGTATGACGGTGAACTCCACCAGATGGCTGCCGAGCTCAACGCCTCTATGCGACATATTTAGATTCTACCGTTCGACAGGCGAGCGCTGGAGACGTTTTTATTTGTTCTGCTCCATTCGTTGTTTGAGTTGTTCTGGGGTGAGGCTTGACAGTGACGGGTCTCGTCTGAGTCTCTCCGCTACGTTGTGGTCTCTCTTGAATCTGATTATGTCCATTGTCTCGTATCCTTCATGTTTCAGGTATTCTTCGAGCAGTGTCATGGGGTATTCGAACTGGGCTCCGTCCCTGA
>OAZV01000182.1_pt1 | contig 1964 bp, 1 predicted proteins | sample 1475841 | NCBI WGS metagenome assembly OAZV01 (sample SAMEA2579928, study PRJEB22360) | human gut metagenome | biome: human gut; feature: human-associated habitat; material: faeces | place: Denmark | collected 2008/2010 | reverse complement strand
TGTCAGTGTCTGCCATGCCGGTGTGTTGTAAAATCCGTCCAACAAGCGTGAAAGTTGGCGGGCTGTCTGCAATTCACTGACACTGATCTCGTGGGTTTGTAGCACTTCGTATGGCGGCAGAGGGGAATATTTGATTCCTAACTCTTCCGCCCTCCGGCGCATTTCGGTTCCGGGAAGCAGCTTGAGTGACTCCAGTTGGATTTCTCCCGCAGCATAGCCGGCAAGGGTATATCTCATGAAGGTGATAAAGAGGCAGGCCGGCAATAAGGTCGGCGTGGGTTTCCATGTTGGGCAAGGCGCATAGGAATCTCAGACCATCCAGTGCATCAGATAGTTTGCCCATCCGGCGGCTTTTCTCAAGTACAGGTTCGCGCAGGCTCTGGATGCCGGCTTCCAGATGAAGCAGTCCTTTGGGCAGCAGGCTGAGTTCTTCTTTCAGCTCTTCTGACAACAGGGCGGGATGTATTTCCAGATGGAAGCGGATATCGGGATGGAATTCCAGAAAGAGCCGGAGTAGTTCTTTGGCTCTTCGAGGGTTGTAATTAAAAGTACGGTCTAATACGCGTACATTTTTGATGCCATGTGCATGGATGAGTTGTAGCCTTTCGCGGATGCTTTCGATGGAAAGGGTGCGTACCGGTTTTTCACCGCCGCTGACACAGAAGGCGCAGGTGTTGAAACATCCGCGTGTTGTTTCCAGTTGGACAAAGGGCTTGCTCCAGTTAAAGAAACGGCTTTGTTCTGGCGGGACGAGTCCGGCGAAATTCAGTACGCGGGCTATACCGTTGTCTTTATATTCTTTGTTAGGAGTGAGGTAACAGAGTCCGGGCACGGTGTGCCATTGTTCCGGATGGTTCCAGCAGGTCAACCATTGTGGAAAGACTTCTTCTCCTTCTCCTCTGAAAACACAATCCACAAATGGATTTTTGCGGAGGAACTCTTCATTGTCTCCCAGAAATTCCGGACCGCCCAGCACCAGGCAGGCTTCGGGGAGCAATGCTTTTACTCTGGAAGCGACATGCATCAGTTGCTCATGGTTGAAAAGCCAGGTGGTTGCGGCAAGGATGTCGGGTCGGTGGCGGTAGATCTCATCGACAATCATTCCTGTATTTTCGTTGGCAGATACGATTTCCCATTCTATAGAAGGGTCTGTCATGATTTGTGCATGTAGGGCTGGCAGTGCCAATGAGGAATGGGCATATGAACTGTTCAGGTCTATCCAGAGAATCTTCATGTTTCTTTTTCTTGTTTATTCGGTCGGCAAAGATAACTCTTTTTCGGTTAATGTCCGCTGGTAAGCGATGCGGGATGTGCCATTGTGGGTATAAATGATGCCACAACGCCGGAAACCGTACTTTTTCAGGATATTCTGCATTACAAGGTTGTCGTGGTGGGTATCTACCCGGATATTGTTGCAATGTTCGAAACACCATTTGAGGCAGGCGTCAGCTACTCCCTTCTGTTTGCCGTTGGTAGCCATGCGGTGAATGACGTAATATGGTTCGTTGTTCAGCCAGTTGCCGTCATCAATGCGGGCATACGTGGGGTCCTCTCCGGGAATAAAACAGAATGTGCCTATTATTTCTCCGTTTTCATTTTCGCAAACATAGTTGGTTCCGTTGGTTATTTCTCGCAGAATCAATTCAGCGGAAGGATAACCGTTTATCCATTGGTTGGGGTTGCCATGCTCTTTCATGAACTGACGGGCATAGTGGAATATTTCTATAATTGCATCCAAATCTTTGGGCAATGAATGTCTGATTGTTATCATATTGAAATAGGAATGGGTTATTCTAAATTCATTCTGTACACATTGGTCTGCTTTTGTTCGAAGCCTAATTCTTGATATAGCTTGTTGGCTGCTATCCGTGTGGGGTTTGAGGTAAGCATAATAAGAGGTATGCCTTGTTCCTTCACAAACCGGACAGCGTGGGTGACCAGCTGTTTGCTGAGTCCTTGTCCCC
>OAZV01000147.1_pt1 | contig 3793 bp, 2 predicted proteins | sample 1475841 | NCBI WGS metagenome assembly OAZV01 (sample SAMEA2579928, study PRJEB22360) | human gut metagenome | biome: human gut; feature: human-associated habitat; material: faeces | place: Denmark | collected 2008/2010 | reverse complement strand
CGAAAATCCCCGGCACATGGTGCATCAGCTCTTCATGTGTCAGTGGACGGTCACGACGTATCTGGTTTGCAGTATAACCAAAACGACTGGCTAATCGCATACTTTGCTCCTTATCGGTGGTTAAGATTTACTGGTGCAATAAATGAAAAAAGCCGCGTCTCCCGGAGAAGACGCGGCCTGATGGATGAAATCAATGAGGTTTATTGTCTGAGAAGCCCTCCACTGGCGAGCCACGCATTAAGCTGTTTTCCGGCATCAGCTTCAGAGTTCCGGCTGCGTCAGCGTCGCTGACCTTCCGCGTTGCGGATAACCCGACGGAAATGCATTCCCGGGTCATCCTGGATAAACACATTGTGGTAAGCGGTTATGACAGCAACCGCCTGCCCGTATGAGAAAGATCCTTCAGCCAGGACATACTCTGTGTGTAACCCGGCATATCTGGTTTCTCCTGATAAATAGCCTCTGCCATACGTTGTGGCAGAGGCTGAAGCATGAAACTGACTTCAGGGATCAGTTAACATTTTTTCCGGAAACGGTAATCAGCAGTGGATGGTAGTCCTGGGGATCGAAAACCGATAACGGCAGACTGACACGATGGCCGTTACTTTCTTCAGTTGCTTTAATGATTTCGGTTGTGGCGACATTTTCCACGCACTCCGTTTCCAGAAATGCGTCTGTGGTTCGCGTGGCATTACTGTCACCAAAGGCTTCCGTTTCCATTTTTCTGGTCACCAGCGTCTGACCATATTTGTCTTTGAGTTGCAGAGTGATGGTGAGGGGGCCAAATCCTTCATCGTTTCCGCCATTATCCAGCCGGAACTGGTAAGCACAAATATTTCCCGGGAGCCATATCGTATCTGTATTGCGTATACTGATGTAACGTTGATCCTGTGCCCGGAGTGGGGCAGACCACGTTAACCCCAGAATGAAGGCGGTAATCATGCAGGTTTTGAACAGGTGAATCATGGTATTTACCTCTCTGAGTCATGACGATGACACTGACAAATCAGGTGATAAAACGTAAAAGGCGCAGAATAGCCGTTATGCCGGTAACTCCGGGGGTAATGTTTCTTCCAGTCGGTTAACCATATTGCCGAGATGGGATGCATCATATTCCATGACGGGGCGTTGCCTGATGATACTGACCACCAGTGGTTTGATTAACATGTTGGTCGCGGCCCGTTGTTGTATACCGGCGGCGAAAATGATCTCCAGAGCATTCTGATCGATAACACGGGCCAGATTCGCGTTCAGATTTTCAATCTCATGTCCGGTCAGCAGGAAACTGCCGGCAAGCCATGTCACCTGCTCCTGAATCATTGCCAGAATTTTGACGCGATCTTCTTCAACCAGCGCTCCGGCAATTTTTCCTGATACAGCGGAGGCAATCATTCCCCCCAGAACACCACCAACCACACGCCCTGTCAGTGCACCAAATGGTCCCAGTGGACTGAACAATATCCCGCCCGCCACTGACCCGACAGCTCCACCTGCCACACCGGAAGATGCCACGGCAAGATTCCTGATGAACTGCGCACCGGAGATCCGTCCCCGCAACATTTTGATCATGTCAGGGCCGGTTGTGACAGCTACCAGTGCCAGAGATGTCACCAGCGTACCCTTCATCACTTTGTTCAGGGCACTGATATTTCCTGCACCGGTCCCCTTCTGAAGCGCCTGCCGGACAGTCGGGCTGGCCGTCGAAAAATCAATATGCTTCAGCATACCCTGAACAACACTGAGCCGGTGAAGTTGCTGGGTTGTGACGTAGACAGCCAGTGTGCGGGTGAAGGTTTTTCCTGCCTGGACAGCAGCTGTCTGCAGGGCAGCATCGCGATCGCCGGTGCTGAGCCAGAAGACCGATGCCGTCAGGGCAAAACTGATCCCTCCGGCCGCCAGACTGACAACCGACCCCTCGGCAATATCATAAGTGACCGATTCGATGGTCCCGAACCGGGTGATATTACGGGCCTGGGTATAAGTCAGATGTCCCCGACGAATCAGCCGGGACGCTTCTGCGGGATCGGTTACACCGGGTACTTTACCTTCGCGGATCTTATTCTTCATGGTTTCCACAGCGCCGGCATACTGATCACGGGGGACTTCCAGTTGCATGGGACCATGATTTCCCATGTAACGATACTGTCCGTTTTGTCCGTCGAATGCCGCACCGACGCTACGGACTGCAGTTGAACAATATTTCGTCTGGATTTCTGTTCCGCTGACCAGTCTGTCTGCTCCATTTCTGGCATTATTATCACCGAGGATCCGTGCGTTTTTCAGACGGACTCTGTCGACAATATGGTTTCCCCGTTCAGCGGCAAACCCATGTCCCTGCCCTCCGGAAGCAAACATTTTCTCATTTGTACTCCAGGTTTCCGGCAGTTTCATGAGAATCAGACCATTCGCCGTTGCATCGGAAATAAAACCGGTGTGAGAACGTTCATAAATGTCCTGACACAGTGTTTCTGTTTCGCGACAAAGAGAGGAGCAGTACCATTCCGGATCCGGCTTATGATTTTCCGGGGCATGATGTACTTCTGTCAGCCCGCAGGAGGCACAGATACGAAGCTCATCCACGTGGTGGAATGATACAAAACGGCGGCCTTCTGAAAAGGGGTACCAGTCACCGCCGTCCAGGCAACGATCGAGAAAATCGTCATTCGCTTCCGGTGATAAATTCAGGCGGTTCCGGAAGAGGGTTTTCAGTTCATCAGGGGTAAATGACAGGCTCTCTCTCAGCTTTTCGTTGAAACCCGCCATGTTTCTTTCATACCAGGCATTGTCCAGTAGCCAGTTTCCGTCTGCCAGTTCAAATTCCCTCAGTTCTCCCCGGGAAATCCGTTGTGAAATGAGTGTCAGCCAGATGCGCTCCGTCAGCGTTTCAGGAAGGCTGTAATCGTTTTGCAAACTGCTCAGCCACGATTTACTGTTGAGCACCGGTTGTTCTTCCAGTGTCTGGCTGATGGCACTGGTCAGTCTTTTCAGCGCCTTGATCTGGCTGGCCGCCCATAGCAGCGTCACTAATGCAGCCAGCCAGTACAACAACCCGCCCCACCACATCAGTGAGGGTGAAATATCGAACTGCAATGCGATCAATGGTGCGTATGCAGAACACGCCATAAGGAAAAAAGCAGTATAAAAACAGCAGTAATACCCGTTAATTTCCTTGCTGATATCTTCAGGTGTGAGCCCGTTCTGCTGAATGGTTCTTATCTGCACGGGAAGAGCCAGCAGACCAGCGGCGAGAGCGGTGGTCAGAATAAATTTTACAGAGTCAAAAGTATGAGCCTCCAGTGCGATATGTTTACCATCAAGTCCCCACATGAAGCTGATGATCATTCCGGCAATCGTCAGAAATACGCCTGCCAGCCAGCGAATATGGAATAACCGGGTTATGCGTTCAGTGATATAGCCAGCCAGTAAAGCCGGACCGAACAGACACAGCAATATGAACCCTGCCAGCGCAGACGCTGTGCTGGTTAATGCTCTGAACAAAAGGCGAAGAATGGCAAATCCTGCGATCAGCAGAATCAGCGCGCCGACTATCTGTAACATAGTCACTCCGTGATGAATATCATGTTATTGTGAATGCCAGTGAATGTGGCACTGAAACGTTTTCCCCCGTCCGGGTCCCGGTCATGATGACCGGGACCACAGAGAGGCAATGCAGAATTATCAGAAGGTCACATTCAGTGTGGCCTGACTGTTATAACCTTCAGCGCTGCTGCCGTTGATGCTGTGGGCATAACCGGCCTGAACGCCCAGGGTGATATTTTCCCGGACACGGGCT
>OAZV01000144.1_pt1 | contig 4091 bp, 5 predicted proteins | sample 1475841 | NCBI WGS metagenome assembly OAZV01 (sample SAMEA2579928, study PRJEB22360) | human gut metagenome | biome: human gut; feature: human-associated habitat; material: faeces | place: Denmark | collected 2008/2010 | reverse complement strand
AATGCTGATGAATGTGGGGATGAATGCGGAAATTAAGGATAATATGCGTTTTGGCTTGGAGCTGGAAAAATCGGCGTTCGGGAAATATAACGTGGACAATGCGATAAACGCTAACTTCCGTTATTCTTTCTGACAGACGTTTAAATCTGGCCTGCCATCTGGCAGGCCTTTTTATAGACACGAAAATCTTTCTCACAAGAAGCTCGCATTTTGCTCTCATAATAAAAACAAACAAAAGTGAAACATGTTTCTCAAAATCAAATTACGATGATATTTGAACTGAATATGTTTATATACTGCTTTTGATAATTATTTTCTGTGAGTTAACATTGTTAATACAGCATTCTGAATAAATGAAAATTAAATATTTTTGTGCAATATGTCCGGTTAAAGTGCTCAATGAGCGCGTTCAGCTTTAGCTTACCCGGCTGGATAACCTACGGTTTTAATGCATATTTCTCTGCCTGTTCAGCCTGTGTCAGCAAGATAAATTTTGGATTATTGTCCATGCGAAGCATAGTTGGAATAGCGCTCTCCTTCGTTAACAAACTGATGATGTTGGACACCCTCTAAATGAAAGTGGCACTTCCCCCAACTTAGGGGAGATTTTCATGCCAGTGGACTCATTTCCCTTCGCCTCAGTAATTCGAATCCAGAACAACCATACATCTGTAGTTTCATCATTTTCAGACGATTTACATGGTCCTCGGCAATACCATTACTTCAGCTACTGATAAGAATTTCGGTGATTTTTTAGGTGACCGTTCACTGGTTGCGAAAACGCCACTTTTTACCCGTGGCTAATAGTAAGAGTAAAAAAGTGATAAAAATTTTTGAGGTTGCGATTAAGCGCAACCTTAGTGATATGACAGTAGAAAGTCAGTCATTATTTCGTTGCTGCTTCAACTAGGCCATCAAGCCATGCCTGGTGACCATTCAGCATTGGGTTCGGGCGAGTATTTGCCAGTTCTTTTGCCGGAACTCCGTTCTGTGTTTCCTGCGTCAGGATACGTACCCGGTTACTGGAAAGATCCTCCAGTAACCATGCATGATGTACATCGAGACGTTGAGTAGTATTTTCTTCACCGGACCATCCGTGCCAGGCCAGACGAGCAGGTTTGCCTTCCATCGGTGGGACAAACTCCACAACCTGAGCTTCAACAGGAAAACCAAAGGTTTTGAAATAGAAACGCACCCCATTTTCCAGTTCTGGCTTTTTGTTATCGTAAAAGCGAATATCAGCACAATTTTTGGCCACAGGAATGGCTGACTCAGAAGCGGCCAGATATCTTTAACATTAAGACCAGAGATAATCATTTCATTGGAAACAAAGTTATCAGTAAAACCAGGAACAAAACCTTCAGGCCAGTTAATCTCGTTCATAAATTTCTCCAGTTACGGTAATTAATTGTGCTGAGCATGTTGCTTCAGAAGCCGTATTCAATGTGGCAGCAACAATTATTGAGATTATTGTGTTATAATGCCAATCGTTATTCTTTATGATCTGAATAAGAAAACTTATATCACCGTTGTGGAGTGCTGGTTTATCTCAAAGCACAAAGCGCGAATCCATTGATGGGCTGGATCATGATGAGTACGCTCGTGCCACGCCATGCTTTTAGTGAAGCCTGGAATTTTAATCGGTAAGGGAATGATAGTAAGGTCACTGTTGTTCGGGACCATACGGCTGGGTACAACAGCAATCATGTCAGTTAATCGTAATATGTCTGGTATCACCAAAAAGCTGTTAACAGAATACCGACACGTCGCTTGAGATTTAACTCAGCCAGTACCTCATCCGTTACACCAGTAAAATGACCTTCTGTGGACACCAGAATATGTTCCTGTTCACAGAATTGTTTGATCGTCATTTTTGAATTGTGTGATTCATAGACATCGTTTCACTATAATACCTCACTATGTACAGGGAAATTCAGCAGCGGCTACAGTGGGTAAAATTCTATGAAACGTCCGGTGATGCGGGATTTATATGCCGTCGCCTCAAGCGTTCACCATCAACGAAAACCGGTACTTGCGAAGTCGCTCTGATTCTGGAGTTACGTTCTCAGCGAAATCTGGGTGCAAGACGTATTCAAAGCGAGTTAAAACGACTCACTGGCAATAGCAACAATCCACAAAGTCCTTTGCCAGAATCAGGTTAAACCTGTTGTTAAATTTCGGCGTGAAGTTGATTTCATTCGCTACGAACGCCCTGTTCCCGGTGATCGGGTTCAGATGGATACCTGTAAAATTGGCCCCGGCTTATATCAGTACACATCTGTTGATGATTGCACTCGCTACAGAGTCCTGAGGCTCTACTCTCGTCGCACGGCGGTAAACTCACTGGATTTTATTGATTGTGTTATTGAAGAAATGCCTTTCCCGATATAGCGCTCTCAGACAGACCGGAGAAGAGAATTTTTTGCCGTTAAAGTGCAGGAAAGATTAAAATAATACGGCATCAAGTTTCGTCCAAATAAGCCAGCGTCACCTCATCTTAACGGAAAGGTTGAACGTTCCCAAAAGACAGACAAAGCAGAGTCTTACGCTACCGTAGATCTTTCTGCTGATGACCTGAAGGAACTGCAGGCAGAATGGCAGCATTACTATAACTGGGAACGTCCTCATAGCGCTCACAACGGTAAAACTCCGATGGAGCGCTACTTTGAACTTGCTGAGAAAACACCATACTCCGATGCCGTTCATGCAAAGTATCAGCCCAATGAAGAGCATATACAGGAACAGAATTACAAGCTTGAACTTGAACTGAGAAAATTGAAACGATGTCTATGAATCACACCTCTAATCGGACGCTATTTGTAATAACGTAGGCAGAGTGAATCGTTATCCAACCAATCGCATTCCTTTCATCCCACCTTCAATAATACTTCCACGATCTGCCGCTTGAACAAAATTCGTCCACCACTGCATCATTGGACGACGCTGCTCCAGGTAATCGCTGCGGTTATAAGAGCGACGAACTTCATTCTTGTCTACATGGGCAAGTGCTGCCTCAATGGCATCAGGCGGAAAGCCTTGTTCATTAAGGGCTGTACTGGCGATAGATCGCAGGCCGTGTGAAACGAGCACCCCACCAAAACCTGCGCGTTTTAGCTATGCGTTTACGGTCTGACTGTTCATCGGCTGGTTTGGCTTGATGCGGCTGGGAAAGATAAATTCTCGATTTCCACTTAACGGCTTCATCATCTCCAGTATCGCAATTGCTTCATCTGACAATGGAACAGTATGGTCGCGGTTCGTTTTCATGCGTGCTGCAGGAATCTTCCACTCTTGTGCTTCTATGTCTATCTCTTCCCAGCGAGCTTCAGCCGCTTCGGCAGGGCGGGTAATAGTAAGAAGTTGCCACATGAACAGGCAGCGTGTGGAAAGGCTAATGCTGGCTGTTCGCATTGTCTGCATCAGTTGAGGTAGCTGATCCGGTCGAATGCTGGGCATGTTCTTTTACTGAGGCTTCTCGAAGGCTTTACCAATATTAACGCTGGGAACAGCATCAATCAGCCATGTGTTTTGGGCATAGGTCATGACCTCATTAATGCGCTGGCACAGGCGACAAACGGTTTTGCTCCTCTGGCCTGAACCGGTTGGACGGCCTGAACCAGTGTGTGAGCTTTAATATCTGTAACGCTAACGTCGCCAATTGCAGGAAAGACATCTCTTCAATAGAGCGCCAGATATCGTCGGCATAGTCCTCTGTCACGCTGGCTTTCTTCACATTCCATCATCGTTCAGCCACGAGTTGGAAAGTATTGGTTTTAGCTTCAAGCGAACTGCGAAGTTGTTCTTGCTGATGTTCCTGTGGATCGATTTGTTTCGCCAGGAGAGAGCGTGACTCTGCCCGGTAGTTTCTGGCATCGGCAAGCGTAACTGACGGGTAGGGGCCTATGCTCTTCTTCGCACGTTTCTTGGTGACAGGGCGAATGTAGCGAAACTGCCAGATTTTACTCCCGCTGGATTTGATAAGTAGCTCAAGGCCATCGCCATCATAGAGAACGTAGTCCGCTTCCTTGGTGTCACTAACGGTGCAATAGTGATCCACACCCAACGCCTGAAATCAGATCCAGGGGGTAATC
>OAZV01000137.1_pt1 | contig 4704 bp, 4 predicted proteins | sample 1475841 | NCBI WGS metagenome assembly OAZV01 (sample SAMEA2579928, study PRJEB22360) | human gut metagenome | biome: human gut; feature: human-associated habitat; material: faeces | place: Denmark | collected 2008/2010 | reverse complement strand
CGCGCCATATCTTGCCGGCATCCTGGTCGCATGACCTGACATATGACTTGACGGCATCCTCCTTGCGCCCCAGGCGGCTGTACAGGATGGCGAGCAGGTAGTTCCGGTCTGATGTGTCCCGCTGTTCCCGCATGATCTCAAGCGCACGGGCGTCATAGCCGAGCGACATGAGGCAGACAGCGGTATTATAGTCTGCCGGGTAGTGTTCGTCCAGCAGGGCAAGAGCCTGTTTGTACCTCCTGTCCTCTATCATCCGCACGGCAGCCATATAGGTGCTGTCGATGACCGGCATCACAACCGTGTCCTGAATCATGTCCCGCCGGTGGAGATGGAACAGGAATTCCACTCCGCGCAGGAGAGGATAATGCTTTTCCCGGATTCTCCTGTAATCCTCCGGATATTTTCTCAGGGCGTGCTCACGGATGTCCGGATTCCTTGTTTCCTCCATGATCCGGAGCAGTTCCGGCCGGTGTCTCAGGGTGTCGTCTTTTGCGACAAGTCCGCGCAGCCTTTCCCAGTCTTCCCCCCGCCATGCAGGGCGGAAGATGGTGTCAACGCCTTCCGCATCCTCCGTACGTCTTGCAAGGTACTTTTTCCGTCGCACGTCCCCTGGACAGGAACAGATTCATCCCCGCATCACCCTCCGGAGATGAGGTCGCGGTCATCAGCACGCTGTCTATGAGGAACTCTCCTGTATAGTTTATGCTCCGTATCGCCTTGAACACCTTGTCGATTTCCGACCTGTTGTTTCCGGTTTCCTCCCGGAACTCGGTACTGCCTGTCTTATAGGCCACGTATGCGCGCAGGCTTACCTCGTCCTTGCGGGTGACAATCTTCTTTTTATAGCGGGGAGTCCGGTCAAGGAACTGCACCATGCTCGAGATGAAATAGGTGATCGTGTCCGATGGCGGAAGCGGGGTACGTGTCTCGTCCTTGGAAAGGATCAGTCCGTCAAGCGTCAGATCTATCCTTTTCGTGTTTTCCGTGGCCGGGAGCTCCTGCTTGTAGTAATAGACGAACTTGTTCCCTTCCCGGATGACCGTATCCAGACGGGCCGGCTCATACGGAAAACGCACATATTTGTCATACATGGCACCGGCCTGTTCCTTTCTCTTCTGGTTCTCCGCCATCTTGCCGTAATCGGTGAAACGCCTCGTGATGGCGGCGGAATCTTCAGGGGAGATGCTTCGGGTACGGATCTTATATCCGCCTTCGGCAAACATCCTCCATCTGGAAGGGATATATTTCCCTTCAAGCTCCCTGGTCATCCAGTAGGCGGGAAGATGCTCCAGGATTGAATTGTAGCCGGCGATGGCTCTCCGGTTCTGCTCGACACGCCAGTTGAACAGGGCAAACCGGGCATTGGCCTTGTCCGACCAGTCAATCCAGCGTTCTTTCTGCAGCACCTCGTGCTTCCAGGCCTGGAAGTATTCCTCTTCCAGTTCGGCCAGCGCCTTCCTGTAGCCTTTCCCGTCGAACAGTTTCTGCAGGTACAGGCTGTCGGGTATGATGGAGTTGATGAACGCCTGGTAGCGCATATAGCCTCTTTTCTGCATCTTGGCAAAGTCAGCCCCTGAAAGGAAGATCCTGTCCAGATATAACGTATCCGAAGGCTTGTAGGCCACCGGGGCCAGCTGGAGTTGCCACTTGTTGCTGACCAATTCTCCCGGAACCGTCACGACAAAATCCAGGTTTATCTTCCCGTTGCGTTCAGCCACCTGCTTGCTTCTGGCCATAACGGTAATTTCGGACAGTTCCACGGAAGTGATCTCCTCACCGGTCACGCTGTCTTTCTCGGCCCGCGTGACGATATGCCGCCCACCCTTGTCGTCCGTCCATGCTATCTGTTCCGGCACCTTGCAGGCCGTATCCGTTGTCGCCTCCCTCACCCCGGGCTGCGAGATGCGCACGCGTGCCAGACGGTGCTCCGATCCGCAGGAAAGGAGCAGGCCCGAGAGCAGTGCAAACGGTATGATACGTCTTGTAGTCCTCATCCTTCCCGCTTAAAAAAGATACACGACATTGAGAGCTGCACGGGTCGGAAGAAAATGCCAGCCGTACTCCTGTCCGACAAGGTCCCCGCAGCGTTTGCACAGATATTTGTTGTAGATACTAATTGAAAAGTGCGCCAATATTCCAGTTGAAAATTGCGCCACCATAGGATAAGTATAATGACCTTTGTATAATCCAAATGCAAAGGTAAAATGAAGACTATGGTAGAAAGACAATCAATAATACACATGTATAGAGTATGCGGTTATAGCAAACGGCGTATCTCTCGTGAACTTCATGTCAGCCGTCATACCGTTGACAATATTCTTTCAAAGTACGAATCAGCCATCCGCACGGACAATCCAGAAGAGGCTTTGAGTGATTTGCTTACCATCCAGCCCAGGTATGACAGTTCCAGACGCCGTCCTCGCCGGCTCACACAAGAGATTAAGGATAAGATAGGATTTTGCCTGAAGAAGAATGCCGTTAAGATAGCTACCGGACTTCGCAAACAGCGCATGTTGAAAAAGGATATCCACCAGTTTCTGTTATCTCAAGGATACACCATCAGTTACGCCACAGTATGCAGTTATATAAAAAATATAGAGTCATACAAAGAGAAGAAAAAGAGCGAAGCCTTTATCCGGTTGTTCTATGAGCCTGGATGCATTGCCGAGTTTGACTGGGGTGAAGTTCTTCTTTTTATTGACGGCGTCAAAACCAAGTTTTATCTGGCCGTATTCACTTTCGGGCATAGCAATGGCAGATACGCCTATCTTTTCAGGCATCAGAATACGCTTGCCTTCATGGAATCCCACCGTAACTTTTTCAGGGATATACATGGTGTCCCCGCCATGATGGTCTATGACAATATGCGTGTAGCCGTCAAGAGCTTTGTCGGTGGTGATAAGAAACCTACAGAAGCTTTGATGAAGATGTCCGGTTTCTATTGTTTTGAGTACCGTTTCTGTAATGTACGGGCCGGATGGGAGAAAGGACATGTGGAGCGCAGCGTGGAATATGTCAGAAGGAAAGCTTTCTGCCTGACAGACCATTTTGGTGATATACATTCTGCCCAGGAGCATTTAAACCGGGTATGTATGCAGGTCAACAACGAGCAAGGCAGTCTTTCAACAGCGGAGAAAACATCACGTCTGGAAGCTGACCTGTCATCGCTGAAGCCTTTTCCCGGTAATCTGGGCTGTTTTGAGGTCTATGAGTACATTGTGGATAAATGGTCAACTATCAGCATGAAAAATGTTCATTATTCCGTACCTGATTCTCTTGTGGGAGAAAAAGTACATGTCAAGGTTTATAGTGAAAAAATCGTCATCCTGTACGGGAAGGAGAAAGTGGCCTCTCATCAACGCAGTTATTGCGGTGGAGACTGGTGCATCAAGCTGGAGCACTATTTGCGTACACTTTCCCGTAAACCGGGGGCATTGCCCCACTCTGTGGTTTGGCAAAGAGCACCGGAAGAACTGAGAAGGCTGTATGACATCCATTTCAAGGAGGACAACAGGACGTTTGTTCTGTTGCTGGACTATGCCCGAAAAAATGGATTTTCCGGAACGGACATTGTCACGGCATGCAAGGAGCTGACCGGACGTGGTGTCAGAAAGATATCTCCGGACCAGGTAAAGGCCATGCTGCATGGTAGCGTACAGGGAGAGACAGAAGAAACCATGGAACCGCCTGTTCTCCCGGCACAACAGGAGAATATAGAAAGAGAAGCTGTGGATATGCTTGAAGGCATCACGGCGCTCATGACAGGATACAATGAAGTGCATGATATAATACCAACCATTTAAGTTTATAATATATGAAATCAGAAAAAGAAACCATTTATGACTATGCTGCAGAACTGAAGCTTCTGGCCTTTAAAGAGGAACTGGAATGCACCCTTTCATTGGCAGCTGAAGAAAACTGGAACCATCTGCAGTTCTTGACGGAATTGCTTGGAAAGGAAAGCGCCAGGAGAAGGGAGTGTAGAAGAAGATCAAGGATAAGATCTGCGGGATTTCCACAAATGAAGTATCTGCATGAGCTTGTTATGGAAGACATGCCCAAAGAGGCACAGGTAATATTACCTGAATTGGAGACACTGGACTTCATCAGACAGGGAAGAAACCTGGTCCTGTATGGAAATCCGGGAACGGGAAAGACGCATATTGCTACGGCTTTAGGAATAAAGGCCTGCCAACAGGACTTTACCGTATTGTTTACTTCAGTGCCGGTCCTGCTTACCCAGATAAGGGAGGCTAAATCAGCAAAGACACTGAGGACGCTACAATTAAGGTTTGAAAAATACGATCTGGTCATCTGTGATGAGTTCGGATATGTCAGTTGTGACAAGGAAGGAGGAGAACTGCTTTTTAACCACCTGTCGTTAAGAGCCGGAAAAAAGGCTACAATCATTACTACTAATTTGGCTTTTAACAGATGGAATGAAATCATAAAGGACAAGGTGCTTGTGGCGGCAATGGTTGACAGGCTTACACATAAAGCTTATCTGGTTAATATGACCGGACTGTCTTATAGGCTTAAGGAAACACAAAAAATGAGACAAGATAAATGAATATTTTAAACTTATAGTAATTTTGTAACAAGTTATGGATGGAGCTCTTTTCAATTAGAATACAGCGCACTTTTCAATTAGTATCTACAATCCATATCCATCAAGTCAGTCATATTAATACCTCCGAGATAAAA
>OAZV01000112.1_pt1 | contig 7193 bp, 7 predicted proteins | sample 1475841 | NCBI WGS metagenome assembly OAZV01 (sample SAMEA2579928, study PRJEB22360) | human gut metagenome | biome: human gut; feature: human-associated habitat; material: faeces | place: Denmark | collected 2008/2010 | reverse complement strand
TGATACTGGATGCAGATAAAAAGCAGATACAGTGCGTGGTAAGACCGCTGCAAATCCTGCGTGCTGACGGGGTGTGGGAAAATATTGGCGGGATGAAGTAACCCGACAACTTCACAAAAACCGGAGTCCGGCTCCGGTTTTTGTGTTGCAATGTAAGGCAGATGTTTGTTACAGCTATTTAAGTCTGGAGTTCAAATTAAAATAGGGAGTTTTGTTATGCCATTTACATTTTATTTGTCGTCCGAGAATCAATTGTCAATACAAAATCTTGAAGCTTTGCAAAACGCAGCCAGAGCGAATTATACAGGGAATATTATAATAGGAGACAGGCAGTTGTCTGTTCGTTATCAGAGCGCTATGGACGCTTTTATTGTTAATCCTGTTCAGGGGGAACTGTATTCAGGTCTTAATAATAGTGTTTTGGATGATGTTATCAGTCTGGCTGACGTTATTGAGAGTCGGTTGAATGGAGGAAGCTCATTTCTTGATGTATTCGACAGATATATGATACAAACAATGCAAACCATGATGAATGGTAATGAGAGCGATCTTGAATCGTTAGCGACTCGATTATCTTCAAGTGCTTTTTCGGTTTCTCCTGAGGATATATCCTGTATACCGGAGGCATTGCAGTGTCCGATTACATTGGAAATTCCAGAGCGTGGTGTTTTTCTTAGAAACTCTGAAGGATCCTCAGTGTGTAGTTTATATGATGAAAATGCTCTCTCTCGTATAATTAATGATGGGGGGCATCATCCATTAAGTAGGGAGCCAATAACAGCATCAATGATTGTAAAGTCTGAAGATTGTATATTTGACGCCTCAAAGGGAAACTTCATTATAAAAGATAGTTAAAATATTTCAAATGAAACAATGTTGGCTTTCGATAGTTTATATGAAAACACCACAGGCATTCGGAGAGTGAAAAGCTGCCTGTGGTGATAAAAATATGATACGCGAGTTATTCTTCACAAGTCAGAAAGAAAGCAATGAAGGTAAGGAATATAAGGAATATTATGTCTCAAAATACAGGACACTCTTTAGTGTCGCATCGTTCTGAATTTCAGCACGTAATGACTGAAATACGTAATAATCCTGTAAAATTTCTGGAAGAGAATTTAATTCTTAATCCACAGTGCTATGCCCATCATGATGAGATATCTTTACAGTTAATATTACAAGAGAGGATGGCTTGTTAAGACTAAAAGAAATGGAGAATGATATGGCTGGTAGTGATTATATTCTGTTTACAGGTATGCGTGATACTGATAGTCCGGAACGTTTTGATGCGCCTGCAGTTATAAGCTTGGGTAATCAGTGTATAAGCCTCCGGCGAAATGATATTTCTCAAACTATCCAGCAAAGTTCACCGTTATGGCTAACCAATCAGCAAAGCGGCTGTAGTGTTCTTATTGTCCGCCATGGTTTATCAGAATCTGGAGAGCAGCAGTATTCAATGATACATATGCGCCCAAGAGATGGTAACGATTTCATAGATGAACTTACGCCAGAGCTTTATGCTAATACTCAGGAGGTTTTGCTGGAGAGGGATATTCAGCGCACACTTGCTAACACCTTTCCCAATGAACATCCGGAGGCCTTTATTTTGATTCCTTCGGAGGAAAAATTTATTGTAGATGGCAATTGCATTCAACTGATTGGTATTGGTAATGAGCAGGGGGAATTTGATTTTTACAGGCAAATTTATCCTGTGACAGGTGGAGAGCACCAGGTTGAAGCCTTGATGTGGACGCATTTACCTGCATGAAAACGTTCAGGAGCATTTTTTGTGGGTTATATCAGTCCATGACTTTTGCGACAGTTTCTTTAGATCGGGAATATCAAGTGGAGCGGCACAGCCTGGGTGAAAGATGCAGAAGCAGAAAAACTGTTCCGGATCCGGGAGGCGGAAGAAACAAAAAACAGCCTGATGCAGGTAGCCAGTGAGCATATTTCGCCACTTCAGGATGCGGTAGATCTGGAGATTGCAACGGAGGAAGAGAAATCGTTCCTGGCCTCATGGAAGAGGTATCGTGTGCTGCTCAACCGTGTTGATACTTCCATAGCGCCAGATATCGAGTGGCCGGTAATACCTGCGTCATAGTTCGTAAATGTTCGTATGACAGGATGCTGAAAGGATGAATTAACGGCCAGATACACAAAAACTGGAGTTAATTTCCAGTTTTTTTTTGTTGTCATGTTAGGGTGATATTTGTTAGAAAAGTTTAGATAGGTTTGTTTTGAAGGTTGAAATGTATGTTATCGCCATCTTTTATAAATTTGGGATGTTCATGGAGTGAAAGTCAAATAATGCAATCTTATCATGGAGGAACGCAAGATCTTATTAGTGTGGTATTAAGTAAAATTTAGTAACTTTATCCAGTGTAGTGGATTTGTTGCATGGATGGAGTTGGTAAAAAGTGGTGTGGCTGGCAATCCAGGCCACGTCACAGAAATGGACAATGCCGCTGAGAGACTGGCGAATGGCATACAGGCACCAGAAAAATTTCAGATATGACATAATGCCCATGCCAGAAGTTCCTTTTGCACCTCGCCTGTATTTATAGATAAACATAGAGTGAATGAATGAGATATGAAAGACATTACCCTTCCCCCCCCGACGTCCGCGTCCTGTCTGACAGGGGCCATATCTGTAAATACTGAAGCTGTATTATCTCCCATGCAACACACTTCAGCCTTACATGTAAGAGATTTTGCTTCCCTGTGCTCACAGAACCTCAAAGCTAATGTATTGCTAAATAGTGATGACCACGAAGTACCTATACATCAGAAAAATCCTGCTGCAATAATGCAAAATATCGACTCTAACATCAAACAGATGGCAACAGACTGGGGGATGTCGATTGAGGAGGTTGAGGTTATTATAGGGCGAGAGAAAGGCATTGTGGAACCCTCCTGCGGAGTTACCGCTAATGCTATTATGAAACTATTTCTGGACAAGGATGGCTTCAGTTACTGCTTTGAAAATGAACAGACACTATCGCTCGAGCAGCTTCAGGAGCGCCTGTCCTGTATGCCTGAATGTAAGAGCTTTGTATTACGTGTTAATGATGGTGCGCTTGGTCATGCTTACATTGTCGATATTCCCAAAGGAGAAAACTCTTGTCGTCCTGCATTCTTGTATCAGTCAGATTTAGGAGAGGGCGTCACCAGAAAGTTAAGATTTGAGGACTGGATGACGCATAAAGCATTGACTCCGATTTTGCTGGATGATATTTGTAATTACTTCTCCTGCATGTCTCAAAATAAGACAGATTTGGAGCAGATTGCAACGTTATTTGATATTGATGGAAATGTTAAAATGTTACGAAAGGAAAATATTCAATATCAAAAGCATGACAATTTTAGTTTCCAGTTGTTTGAGTATGACACCGATAATATTGAAAAAAACATTGAGATAATAAAATCACTATGTAGTTAGCTTTTGTTAAAACTGCAATTATTTGTAAACATAATAATAAGTATTATGACGTTAAAATTTAACCATACGGTAAAATGATTCAGGAAAACCGGTTCAGCATAGCCTAGGCTGAACTTTTGAGGATATCAACGAACGGAATTTTTGAACATTTATGAGTAGATCGTTGTTGAAGGGCTTCAATGAGCATGTCAAGTTCATCAACTGCTGGTCTACGATTACGACGGTTTGATTTACCAATCAAAGCAAGTTTAAGTAGATATGGACGAGCACTTTTCGCCGGGTTTGATGTGTAATTAATTCCGTATATAGGTTTGGCTGCATCCAGAACACTGCCAAGATAACTAACATCGTGACTGACTGTTGCTGGACCTGCACCAGCGTTGTTTCTCAGCCTGCAATGTTCAATTACGTCATTTTCTGTCAGTTCAGATAGTTTGATCGCGGAGATGTCACTATCCATAAGCAGTTCTAGCACATATCTTTTAGTACGGTCTGCTTTACCTCCGGCATTTGGTCATTTAAATATTTGTGTAGTAAGTCACGGACTGTAAGTCCGTCAACAGCATTTGATGATGAAATGCCATATAGATCTAATTCCATCACTTTCTGTGTGCCCCATGTTTTGGCATGAGCATGAACGCGGCGGCTATCTCACGGGTGATCATCCCTTTGGCATACTGAAAAGTATCGGGTGTTACTGAACCGTGTTGATACATCAACTGCACCGGATATTGAGTGGCCTACAGTACCTGTTATGGAATAATCGTTACTGCTGTAGCCATAATAACGTCATATACAAGAGCTTGCTGGACTACGAAGAATGCGCGCTGATTTTGAAGATAAAATCAGTGGTACAAAGTCCGAAAGGCCTGGGCTGAAAAAACTACTCAGAATATTATCGGCAGGTGACACACTGATTGTCTGAAAGCTGGACTGACTGGGGGCGTTTTTTCTTCCATGTTATGGGGCTCAGGCCGAAATGGAACGTGGACTGACTGTTAAGAGAACAATAGTCGGGTTTTGAGGCTGCGAGATTACATAGAGTTAATTGGTTGGTTAATAGGGTATAGAGGTTATCCAACTATTCGTTACGACATATATTGTTGTTACCTACAAGTTATGAAAATATATGATTTTATTAATCTTTTGTATGTGCAGATTAATACTTAATACGCATCAATCTGCACATTTGCTTTTGTGAGAGAATTATCGTTGTAAGAGTGATTTAATATTGTTGGCGACTACTTCAGGATTATTATCATAGACCATATAAAGCTTATCACTAAGTAAAGGTAATGATAGGTTTACGACCTCCTCGTCTTCTTTTTTTAATAAGGTCAAAAGTTTTACGTCGCCACTCGATATTTCGCTGGCTAAAACTGCTCTTAATTCTTTTTGAGGCCATTCCTTATTGACTGAATTAGCAGATAAAATAGCGATTACATATTTTGATTTAACTAGTGCTGCATTTATTTTCTCAATTAAGGAGTCGCCCCATTTTATCTCAACATGATCTATGAAGGCTGAAATTTTAAGTTTAGTTAACTCGTCATATATTGGAATTGCAATGTCTTTTTTGTCTTCGCTTGCATGGCATATAAAAACATCAAAGTTTTCTGTTTCTTTCATTGCTCGCAATCCTTCTTGGGTTTTTAATGGATCGTTATGACTCATGTATGACATCAGTTTTAAATATCCTGGATAGTCTTTCCCTCTAACCATTTTTATAAAGCTAAGCCTTCCATAAATATGATTTCGGAAAATTTGAATTGCGTGGCTATTATCTTTTGCCTGATATCCTTTTTCTGTAGCAAAGAGAAGTGCATACTTTAGCTTATCATCTGTCCATCTATGAATCATTGAACGTGTAATTCTTATATATCTTCTGTTAATGTTAACTTTATCATTAACCACTAAGCCAGTAACACTTTGTCTTGTATTTCTGGTTTGAACTCTAAATTTATCATAATTTATTTTAAAGCCATTTTTTGAAATAATATTGTCTATAGTTTCACTAAGACTATAACTTCCGTCGTCGTTTTTTTTGATTATATCAATATTTCTCTGATTGAAAGAAAAAGTTATGTCGTCAGCATACCTAGAATAAGATATTTTTTTTCTTCCTGCAAATTGGGTGAGCTGTTTGTCTAGAGAAGCTGATGCAATATTTGCTAATATTGGCGATGTACACGCACCTTGAGGTAATTTTCCATTGTGAGTACATAACTGAGCTAAAACAGTAGCTGCTGGATGAGCAAAATTAAAAGGTTTACTTTTAAATATTCCATAAACCCTGGCAAAACTTATTGATTCGAAATAGTTTTCTAGGTCAATGTTTACGACAAAATTTTTTTTAATATGCATCCCAGCATTAGTAATGATGCTCTTTCCTTTTATAAAACCATGAGCAGATTTCTTTGGCCTGTAGAAATATTCAAGAACGGGCTTTAGTCTCGTTTGGAGTATCGATAGACCGCCACAAGGAGCATTAATGACTCTTTTTTTACCATTCTTCTTTTCTATTTCAAAAGTACGATAATTATCTTTTTTACGATATAGTATATAAAGTAATTGGCCAGCAGGAACTCCAAGTAAATTGGCAATATCACTTACTGATGTTATAGCAATTTCCCCTGACTCAATCAATATACATATTTTAATCAGGTTATCAGGGGGAGTAACTTCAGTGCTAGTAAGTGTGTGGTTTATCCATTTAATTTTATGTCCATTGCTGTATGGTTTAGGTTCAATTTGAGGAAGTTCAGATATGAAGTCAGGGCTTTTTTTATTGGCTAATGCGAAGTTATGCATTAATAATTTATCATGTAGCGACAAAACCAACTCCTATCGGATTGTAAACGTTTCGGCTCTGCCCAATCACTTTGCGCATCACTTAGCGGACCACTAGTTAAGAAGCGTTACCATCGACTGAACGGTGGCGTATGTCCTAACATTAGTTCCTTCGAGGCGAAACAACCTCACAAATTTAAGGCAGAGCCGTAGTTTATGATTATCATATTAATAACTAAAAGTGAAGTAAAAATATGCTACTGGAAATCTATTGTTCACTATACAGCTGGTTTCTCCGTTATGAGTATTTATTCAGTAAGTGCATCTTGTCTGTCTATATAGTAGTAGCGCGTTTCTCGCTCACAATAGTCATTAACTTCATTTATGGTTGGAGTATACAAACCACTCGTCAGCAGACTCCCAGGTATCTTTCAGAGTTTCCTGAACAAAAGTTTTAGCTAAATCTTTATCAGTGGCGCGTGTAACAGAAAGGCCATCATTGCTGGTGGCTTTTACGATCACCTCTACATCGTCATAACGCTTACTGATGCGTCGGGTTAATTCTTCCTTTAACGCATCCACAGCACCGTTTGGCATTTTAGTCATTTTCTCTTTGGCTATGCAGATCTCAATACGCATAAAACTCCCTCTACACTGTGTTTGCATACAGCATTATTTTTAACTGTATAAATAAACAGTGTCAATAGAGCAAAGATTGCTGCATGTACAAATGTTCTTTGGCTACAAATACACCTACTGATCATGTTCTGCTATGCTCTGATACCTCCAAAATGTACAATCAGCGGCATGAATTTTTCTTTGTACATATGATTGTACATAATCAAAGAGACAACAATTATGACAAGCCTTTTGGCCGCAGAGGTAGCGAAAAGAAGAACCTTTGCAATTATTTCTCACCCGGACGCCGGTAAGACTACCATCACCGAGAAGGTGCTGCTGT
>OAZV01000110.1_pt1 | contig 7474 bp, 7 predicted proteins | sample 1475841 | NCBI WGS metagenome assembly OAZV01 (sample SAMEA2579928, study PRJEB22360) | human gut metagenome | biome: human gut; feature: human-associated habitat; material: faeces | place: Denmark | collected 2008/2010 | reverse complement strand
AACTGGTTGGCTGGGCGCAGTCGGTAGTGACCTTCCACGGTGGCGCTTCTCAACATCTTGATGGCGTGGCGTTTATCTTCCGTCTGCACCTGGTGTTGGGGATGACGTTATTCCTGCTGTTCCCGTTCTCGCGTCTGGTACACATCTGGAGCGTCCCGGTGGAGTATCTGACGCGTAAGTATCAGCTGGTGCGCGCCCGTCACTAATTATCTAAACCAAACATCGGTGGTTACACACTGCCGATTTTTCGGATTGTAGGGAAACGTACTTCATCTATATGATTGGTCCACCTATGGAGCAGTGAAGGAGCACTGACCGTGGCTCGACCTAATCAACCGACGATCTCCGCGGCGTTAAAAATAATCGCCACGGGGATCGCCTTACCCCCTGATCAAATCACTTCTCAACAACTGGATGTTCAGTTAAATAAGCCAGTTGGCTATGTTGAGCGACGTTCCGGTATTTGCTGGCGCTATTTTGCCCGCAACGACGCCAGCCAGGCCGAACTGGCGGCAGAGGCTTTACATAATGCGTTAGTAGCGGCAGCCTTAAATCCTACTGATATTGATCTGCTAATTTGTGCATCGGCCATTGCCGTACAGGCATTACCCTGTAGCGCAATTCATATTCTTAAAGCCGCAGCCATGCCCGCAGGCGTTGCCGGGTTTGATATCAACAGTAGCTGTGTGAGCTTTATTTCCGCTCTTGAAGTCGCTGCCGGATTATTAAACTGTGGAGCATATCGGCGCATTGCCATCGTTTCGGCAGATATTGCTTCACGAGGTATCGACTGGGATCATGAAGAGTCTTCATTAATTTTTGGTGATGGCGCGGCGTGCGCGATTGTTGAGCGGGGCGATGGGCGCAGCGGGATTATCGCTAGCCTGATCGAAATGTATCCCGAAGGCAGCGAACTGTGTGAAATACGCGCCGGCGGTACGCGGCGTAATCCTCGTTCTGGTGTGAGTGATAGCGACTTTCTTTTTCATATGCAGGGGAAACCGCTGTTTCGTTTTGCTTCTTCGCTTATTGAAGATTATTTTTCTCGGTTGCTGCAAAAAAGCAGCCTGCAACTGGATGATATCGGCACGGTCGTTCCACATCAGGCCAGTCATCTTTCCCTTGAACATATGCGTAAACGGCTGCGAGTGCCGGAATCTGCGCTCATCGATGTGTATCGTTTTTACGGCAATCAGGTCGCGGCCTCTATCCCCACGGCGCTGCATGAAGCAGTGATTAGCGGTCGTTTCACAGCGGATAAACCTGTAATGTTGATTGGCACGGCAGCGGGACTAACGCTGGCTGGCATGGTGCTTTTACCGTGAAGATCCTCGTAACAGGGGCGACCAGCGGCCTTGGGCGAAATGCCGTGCAATATTTGTTGCAATCGGGTGAGTCGGTTGTGGCAACAGGGCGAAATTGTGAGGTTGGCAGAAGCCTGACAAACGCAGGCGCACAGTTTGTGGCTCTCGATTTAACCGAGGCATCCGAGGATGACTGCGCCCGCCTGATGGACGGCTGCGATGCCGTCTGGCACTGTGCGGCAAAGTCCTCGCCCTGGGGCGACAAAACGGCGTTCTGGCTTGCCAATGTCAAAGTGACCCACACTCTGGCACAGGCGGCAGGCAGGCTGAATATTCCCCGGTTTATCCATATCTCCACGCCTGCGGTTTACTTTGATTTTCAACATCACAATGACCTGCCAGAAACGTATCTTGCGCGAGCATTCTCCAGCCATTATGCCAGCAGTAAATATGCCGCTGAGCAGGTTATTGCTGGCGCTGTTTCTCGATATTCTGCCACGAGATTTATTCTTTTGCGTCCCCGTGGTTTGTTTGGCCCCCATGACCAGGTAATTGTTCCTCGTCTGATGCAGCAATTGCAACAGGGCGGTGGTTGCTTACGTTTGCCGCGCGGGGGCGACGCGTTATTGGATCTCACGTTCGTGCAAAACGTGGTGTATGCCATGCGGCTGGCAACGAACGTTGAAGGCTTACGCTCGGGCAGTATTTACAACATCAGCAATCACCAGCCGCAGCAGCTATCGGTGATGCTTGACGCCTTGCTGCACCAGCAACTGGGCTTGAGTTACCGCATTGCTGCTGTTCCCTGGTCGCTGCTTTCTCTGGTCGCGCGTGGCCTGGAACTGTACGGGAAGTGCGTTAATCAGGAACCTGTTATCACACGATACAGCGCCGGAACACTCTGTTTCGATATGACGCTGAGTGCGCAAAAGGCCATTACAGAGCTGGGATATCGACCGCGCTTTTCGATGGAACAAGGTATTGCAATCACGGGACAATGGCTGAGGGAACATGGCAAAAATAACCGCATTTGAAACGGGCTGGTGTACCCATATTAGCTGTATTGCGCTGAAAGGGGCAGGGCTGAAAGTGTGCAAATTCCCCGCCCGCGCCTGGCTGCTGGAGGTGGGCGACAAACGGTGGCTGTGGGACACAGGCTATTCATCGTGGTTCGAACACTACACGCAATCTGGTGTGTTTCGTCTTTATCGTCAGGTCACGCCGGTTTATTTCGATCCGCAACAGGCGCTGGTGCGGCAACTTTCTGCCACCGGCCTCGCAGCGAAAGATGTTGATGCGATTATTCTGTCGCATTTTCACGCTGATCATATTGCTGGTCTGCGTGATTTTCCTGATGTTTCCTGCATCTGTTCTGGTGAAGGCTGGCGGCAAGTAAGAACTCTGCGTGGTGTCACTGCGCTGCGCCAGGCCTTTGTGCCAGGGCTAATCCCGGAGAATTTTGACTCCTCACTGCGCTTTATTGAAAGTTTCGCATCGGTGAATTTGCCCGCGCAACTGGCACCGTTTGAGTGCGGCTATTTGCTGCCAGAAAGCAATGGCGAAATTATTCTCGTGCCGCTTCCCGGACATGCTGCCGGACATATTGGCGCGTTTGTGTTAACCGACAACGGCTGGACTTTACTGGCTGGCGATGCGGCATGGGCGCCAGCTAACTACCGGGAGCTGCGAGGGCCTTCACCACTGGCGCATCTGGTTATGTCCGACAGCCACGCCTACTACCACACGCTTGGGCAACTCCATCAGCTTTGGCAAAACGGTGTAGTGGAGATTCGTTTGTGCCATGAGGGGGATTTATGATCCCGTTGGCTTTACTCTGGCGCTACTTTCGTACCCGCAAGCTGCATTTCACCGATCGCGAGGCACTGGAAAACTGGCAGGCAAAAAGGCTGCATCAGTTCCGGCAAAATGTCTTATCTCATAGCCCGTGGTTTCAGCGTTATCTGACGTTGCCCTTTAATCAGTGGCCAATGATGGATAAAGCGTTAATGATGACGCACTTCGATGAGATGAATACCGCAGGTTTAAAGCGCGACGAACTTCTCGATTGTGCAATGCGCAGTGAGCAGAGTCGTGATTTCAAACCCTGCGTTGGCAGGTTCAGTGTTGGGCTTTCATCAGGTACATCGGGTCGTCGTGGGCTTTTTGTTGTTAGCCCGCACGAGCAACAGATGTGGGCCGCCGGTGTGCTGGCAAAAGTGTTGCCCGACGGTTTATTTGCCAAAGAGCGGGTGGCGCTGTTTCTGCGCGCGGACAACAACCTGTATCAAAGCGTGAATAATCGCTGGTTAAGTCTCGATTTTTACGATCTGCTAGCGCCATTTCAGGCGCAACTCAAACTTCTCCAACAGCGAGCGCCCACGATTATTGTCGCGCCAGCTCAGGTATTACGCGCACTGGCGCTGGAGGTGATGGCCGGCGAATTGACGCTAAAGGTCAAAAAAGTGATTTCGGTGGCGGAAGTTCTGGAGCCGCAGGATCGGGAATTACTGCGCAACGTGTTCCACAATGTGGGGGAAATTTATCAGGCGACAGAAGGCTTTCTCGCTTCCACCTGCCGGTGTGGAACGTTACATCTCAACGAAGAGTTTGTTCACATTGAACCGCAATGGCTGGATGAGCACCGTTTCGTGCCGATCGTCACAGACTTTACCCGCACCACACAGCCGATAGTGCGTTATCGACTGGATGATGTGCTGGTGGCAAGCGAACAACCATGCTCCTGTGGCAGTGCAACAATGGCGATTGCGCGTATCGAAGGGCGGCAGGATGACCAACTGCAACTACCAACAAGATCCGGCGATATTCAGACCGTTTTTGCCGATGCCTGTAGTCGTGTGCTGGCAATGACACTGCCGCTAACAGTCGATTATCGCCTGCTACAAACCGGGTCAGCACAATTGACGTTAATCGCCGATTGCGAGCTGTGGATGCTGGAGCATTGCCGGGAGGCGTTGAATGCCTTGTTTATACGCCAGGATATCGCTGTCGGGCAATTAATTTGGTCGCTGGAACCGCAAACTGTGCCAGTCTCTTTTACAGCCAAGCGGCGGCGCATTGTGCGTCAGTGGGGGCGGGAATGAGCAATTCACTGCTACGCCTGAAACAGATGCTGCTGGGCTGGGGAACTGTTGGGGTTATCTACAACTTTAGCGACTACCTGCAAGGTGAGGGATATCAATTAACACCGTCAATAATTGATAATTGGATTTCGTTTTCCCCCTCCGCTGTGTGGCTGTATCTCTCGTTTTTTTTCATTGTGCCGTTAGGTTATTTATCCACGCCACTTTGCCACCTGCGCTGGCTGGCCCGTTCAATGCAAATTTCCGCACTGGTGGCAGGCGTATTTTATCTTCTCTGGCCCACAACCATGCATTATCCCTCGTTTGATCAGATGGGGATATCCGCGGGCGCACTCAACAGGCTGATCGCCATTGACTCAAGCCAGAACTGTTTCCCCTCCTTACACGCCGCGCTAACGCTGTTGGCGGTATGGGCGATTGCCAAAAAGGGGAACCGTTGGCTGACGCTAATGAGCGTGGTCTGGGCGATAGCAATCGCCTTTTCGATTCTGCAATTACGCAGACATTTATTTATCGATTTAGTAGGCGGCGCGTTGCTGGCGTCGATTTGCGGTTGGATATGCGCAACATGCGAGAAAAGGAAGACACAATATGAGTGATTTATTATTCCCCATCATATCGATGGTGCTGTTGGTGTTAGCCGAAGCAGGCGTGTTGCAATTCACCGGGCGGCAAAAAGTGGACTGGCTGGACGTTATTTTTAATATCAACTCCGGTCATATGATGCTGTGGTTATTTCGCTGCCTGGAAGTGCTCTGCTATGGCCTGGTGATCAATCACTTCAGCCTTGGACTGTTTGATAATGCACCGGTGATCCTGCTGTGGTTGTTTACTATCCTGGCGTGGGATTTCGGCTTTTACTGGCTACATCGCTGGCATCACGAAATGCGCCCGCTGTGGGCGGTACATGTGGTGCATCATCAGGGGGAACACTAGGCGTGCGGAATTCGTGGTACTCCTCGTTAACCTCAATCCCGTTTTTTATGCTGCTGGCGATGCTTGGTGTGCCGTTGCAGATCTTTTTGGCGGTTTCTATTATTCACTATAGTTGGCAATTTTTTAACCATAACGCACTAACGCCGAAACTGGGCTGGCTGGAAAAAGTGCTGATCACGCCTTCGCATCATCGCGTCCATCATCTGAATCAAAAGCAATATGCCGATACCAATTACGGTGGCACCTTTTTGTTGTGGGATAAACTTTTCGGTTCGTATAGTGCCGGGCCGGAATACGACGTAGGCTACGGCGTAAAAAATAGTCGCTTGTCCTGTAACCCGATGCGCGAGAGTAATCTGCCATTTTTACGCTTAATGGGCTTTCGCTCATTTGGCAAAGCGATTGAAGGTCGCTACCAGAGTTCTCCATGGGCGGTAGGGGCAGGGGTGATCCTGCTGTTTATGCTGGTGCTTGGCTACATTCAACAATATGGCTATGGCATTGAGTTTATTACCAGCGAGCAAGCCGTATTATTTGTTCTGCTGGCGGCAGGCTCCGTTGCGCTGGGGGGCATGAGCGACGGGCAGCATTGGGGTATGATTTTGTGGTGCTCTGTGACGTTGTCACTGCTCTATTTTATTGTCTATATGTGTTCATGGAGTACTCTGCTCTGGAAGGGATTAGTGGGTATTCTGCTGGCCCATTGCCTGTTATTTGTAATCGGCGTAGGACGTAAATCGCTAAGGAAACAGTATGAACCTGTTTAATCCCGACAGGTTAATCACTTTTCCTGCCGATGATCCACAACTGGTGAAACAACTGCAAAGCGGTACGAAAGTTTATCTGGCGAAATCAGGCGATCATCGGTATGCCGACGGCTGGGCATTCGCCAAAATGGCGGCGTTGATTATTGCCTGTTTATGCTGCTATGCACTGGCGTTGTCTCAAAGCCTGTGGGGGCTGTATCTGTTGTGGTATCTCGCGATGATGTTTTGCGCCATGTTGTTAGCGGTCAATGTGGTGCATGACGCTTCGCATGATGCGTTTTTGCGTGGTAAAAAGACCAATGCCCGACTTAACCGGTGGGTTGCTTTTCCTATGGGGCTAGATCCGGACTGCTGGCGGGTGCGCCACGTTCGCTTTCATCACGGTTTTACCAATATTGAATTTTACGATCCAGACACAGCAGAAAATGGCATTCTTCGCCAGACGCCGTGGCAACGGTGGCGACCTTTTATGCGCCAGCAACATCACTATTGGCCACTGGTCGCCGCGCTCACCTTTCCCTGGTATATCTGGGTAGTGGACTGGCTCGATCGCGCAGGGTTTACGCCGGTCACGCGACATCTGGCCCTGCGAGGCTTTGCTGGCTGGGGATATTTCTTAGCCGGGAAACTGGCGCATTGTGCGCTGTGTCTGATACTTCCCTGGCTTTTGTCTGATTTTAGTTTTATGACCATCCTGCTGACTTATCTGCTCAGCCAGCTGCTGGCGTCATTGATTTTTGTGACGTTGATTATTGGAACGCACTGGGCGAAGGGACATACGCAGTTACCACCAGAAGAGGGCAAAATGCCCGTGGGCAGACTGGCGCATACCTTTGTTACCACCTTTGACTGGACGCCGCAACCTGCATGGCTTGGCTACTGGCTGGGCGGGATTAATCTGCACCTTACCCATCATCTGTTTCCTCACTGGCATCATCGCCATTATCCGGCGCTAAGCCGCATTATTGCACAAATTGCCAGCCAGCAAGGTCTGGATTATCAGTTGTTGACGTTAGCGGATTTGTTGAGGCTACAGCAGCAGTTTTTACGGCGAATGGGGGAGAAGCCGAAGGCTTGATAATGGAATCAAGTGATGGTGGTGGGGGAAGGATTACTCAGCGCTGCGCGCTTCGCCCTACGGGTCGTTGCCTGCGGCAACGCTCTCTCGCTGGCACTCGAGTCGAACCTTGGTCGAAGCTTCTCATCCTTCCCCGCATGGGCAGAATATTTAATTGCGGATTCGTTTGAGAATTCAGGGGCTTTTGAAAGCGATGGTGGTGGGGGAAGGATTCGAACCTTCGAAGTCGATGACGGCAGATTTACAGTCTGCTCCCTTTGGCCGCTCGGGAACCCCACCAGGGGTAAT
>OAZV01000098.1_pt1 | contig 10139 bp, 8 predicted proteins | sample 1475841 | NCBI WGS metagenome assembly OAZV01 (sample SAMEA2579928, study PRJEB22360) | human gut metagenome | biome: human gut; feature: human-associated habitat; material: faeces | place: Denmark | collected 2008/2010 | reverse complement strand
CCTGCCTGTCACGCAGGGGGTCGCGGGTTCGAGTCCCGTCCGTTCCGCCAATATTCAGAAAGCCCGAATCATTACTGATTCGGGCTTTCGTCGTTTAAGTTCCAGAGAAAAATAGCCACGAAACTTATCTCGTAGCCATATTCACCCTCTAACGAAATGTGAACTCATCCGCATCCTGCCATGCCGGAAACTTTTCTCTATATTCCCGCAATGCCATCATCGATAGCTCCGCATCAATGCGCGTTGCCTGATGCGCGTCGGCAGTAGCGATAATCTCGCCTTGTGGATTAATCACCCGGCTGTCACCGCGATAATGGCAGCCGTTGCCATCGCTGCCGACGCGATTACACCCCGCTACATACGCCTGATTCTCAATCGCGCGGGCTGTCAGCAATGCCTGCCAGTGCAGAGAGCGCGGTGCAGGCCAGTTGGCAACGTAGATGGCGAGGTCATAATCGTTGAGATTGCGCGACCACACCGGAAAACGTAAGTCGTAGCACACCAGCGGTAAAATACGCCAGCCGCGCCATTCCACAATCACTCGCTCATTGCCCGCTTTATAATGCAGATGCTCATCTGCCATGCGGAACAGATGACGCTTATCATAAAAATGTACCGTGCCGCCCGGCTCAACCAGCAAAAAGCGGTTAACCGAATCAGACTCCGTTTGTAATGCAACACTGCCAGCAATCAGCGCATTGCACTGCTGCGCTTTAGCGGTCATCCAGTTCACTACGTCATCTTGTGCTAGCGACGAAGCTGCCGCTTCCATGGCAAAGCCGCTGGTAAACATCTCCGGTAGAACGATCACATCGCGCCCGGTAATACCTTCCAGTTGACGATCAAAATGGCGCAGGTTGGCAGGACCATCCATCCACACCAGTGGTTGCTGCAAAAGCGTAATCTTCAAACCAGGCACGGTGTACAACTCCTCTATGCGAAGGGTTTTATAACTCTAACACCTTATCAGGCAGTTGCCTTAGCGCAGAATAAATTGATAACAAATGCTGATATTGGAAATATCTGATTTGCAAATTATCGTGTTATCGCCAGGCTTTAGGGAGTTAATCACATGGGCAGGATAAGCCCGGGAGGAATGATGTTTAAGGCAATAACGACAGTCGCCGCTCTGGTCATCGCCACCAGTGCAATGGCGCAGGATGATTTAACCATTAGCAGTCTTGCAAAGGGCGAAACCACCAAAGCGGCGTTTAATCAGATGGTGCAAGGGCATAAGCTGCCTGCCTGGGTGATGAAAGGCGGTACTTATACTCCCGCACAAACCGTGACATTGGGAGATGAGACGTATCAGGTGATGAGCGCGTGCAAACCGCATGACTGTGGCTCGCAACGTATCGCTGTGATGTGGTCCGAGAAATCTAATCAGATGACGGGGCTGTTCTCGACCATTGATGAGAAAACGTCGCAAGAGAAACTCACCTGGTTGAATGTGAACGATGCGCTTTCTATTGATGGTAAAACGGTGCTGTTCGCAGCGTTGACCGGCAGCCTGGAAAACCATCCGGATGGCTTTAATTTTAAATAATTAGCCGATAAAAAAACGGAGCCGAAAGGCTCCGTTATTCAATTACGCGGCTTCAACTTTCCGCACTTTCTCCGGCAACTTTACCGGCTTCGTCGCCAGGTCTTCTGGATCAAAGTCATCAACGTTAATACTACGCAGACGGCTTTCTTCAGCTTTTACCAGAATAGCGGCTTCATCTTTATCAATCAGCCCCTTCGCCAGCGCGTTGTGCGCCAGTTCATCCAGACGGGTAAACGGCAGGTTTTTACCCAACTCTTTACAGATCCGCTGATGAATCGGGTCGGCGGCAATCACATCCACCAGCGCCTCTTCCAGTAAACCAACCGGGTTATGCTTGCTCGGTGTCAGGTACTGACCGCGACCAATACGTGAACGGGTGGCGTTCGGCACTTGTAAAATCTTCGCCACCTTATGATCCAGCTTGTCAGACGGTGCCAGATAATGACGTCCGGTCGGGAAGATCACCACATTCAGCAGCCCGGCAACCACGCGGTTCGGGAAGTTTTGCAGTAAATCGTCCATCGCCTGTTCTGCCTGATACAGCGCATCCTGTACACCCCAGTGCACCAGCGGCAGGTCGGCTTCATTACGGCCTTCGTCGTCATAACGCTTCAGAACGGCAGAGGCGAGGTAAAGCTGGCTTAAAATATCCCCCAGACGTGCCGAGATACGCTCGCGACGTTTCAGGCTGCCGCCCAGCACCGCCATCGAGACATCAGAAAGCAGGGCGAGGTTGGCGCTCAGGCGGTTCAGGTGCTGATAGTAGCGTTTAGTGGCATCGCCGGTTGGCGTGCTGCTGGTTAAACCGCGCGTCAGGCCCAGCCAGAAGCTGCGAACTTTGTTGCTACCGACGTGACCGATATGTTTAAACAGGAGTTTATCGAACGCGTTGACGTCATTGTTCTTCGCCGCTTCCATCTCTTCCAGCACGTACGGATGGCAACGAATCGCCCCCTGACCGAAAATCATCATGCTACGGGTCAGAATATTTGCCCCTTCAACGGTGATGGCAATCGGTGCCCCCTGGTAAGCACGGGCCAGGAAGTTGCTTTGCCCGAGCATAATGCCTTTGCCACCAGTGATATCCATCGCATCAATAATCGACTGCTGTCCGCGGTGGGTACAGTGATACTTAACGATAGCCGACAGCACGGCGGGTTTTTCACCGAGCATAATGCCGTAGGTAATCAGCGATGCCGCAGCATCCATTACATAGGCATTACCGGCAATACGCGCCAGCGGCTCTTCAATCCCTTCCATCTTACCAATAGAAATTTTGAACTGCCGACGAATGTGCGCATACGCGCCCGTTGCCAGCGCTACCGATTTCACGCCGCCGGTTGAGTTGGAAGGCAGGGTGATGCCGCGGCCTACCGAGAGGCACTCCACCAGCATCCGCCAGCCTTGCCCGGCCATTTTCGGCCCGCCGATGATGTAATCGATCGGCACGAACACATCTTTACCGCGCGTCGGTCCGTTCTGGAACGGTACGTTCAGCGGGAAGTGGCGACGACCAATTTCCACGCCCGGCGTGGTGGTCGGGATCAGCGCACAGGTAATACCTAAATCTTCTGCACCGCCGAGTAATTTCTCCGGGTCGGAGAGTTTAAACGCCAGACCAAGCACGGTCGCAATCGGTGCCAGCGTAATGTAGCGTTTGTTCCAGGTCAGACGCATTCCCAGCACCTGCTGGCCCTGCCATTCGCCCATGCAGACAATCCCGGTATCCGGAATCGCGCCCGCATCGGAACCCGCTTCGGGGCTGGTCAGTGCAAAGCAAGGGATCTCCTGACCACGCGCCAGACGCGGCAGATAGTGATTTTTCTGCTCGTCAGTGCCGTAATGTTGCAGCAGCTCGCCCGGGCCTAATGAGTTCGGCACGCCGACGGTAATTGCCAGGATCCCGCTCACGCCGGAGAGTTTTTGCAGCACACGAGACTGGGCATAAGCCGAGAACTCCAGCCCGCCGTACTCTTTTTTGATGATCATCGCGAAGAAACGATGCTCTTTAAGGTACGCCCACAACTCCGGCGGCAGGTCCGCCAGCTCATGAGTAATCTGGAAATCATTCGCCATCCGGCAGGCTTCTTCTACTGGGCCGTCGAGAAACGCTTGCTCTTCTGCGGTCAGGCGCGGCTGCGGATAGTTATGCAGCTTTTTCCAGTCCGGCTTGCCCTGGAACAAGTCGCCCTCCCACCAGGTGGTGCCCGCATCAATCGCTTCTTTCTCAGTGCGCGACATCGGCGGCATTACCTTACGGAAACCGCGAAATACCGGCGCGGAAATCATCGACTTACGCATAGGCGCAAAGTTAAATGGCACGAGGATAATGGCCAGAGGCACCAGTACCCACGCCGACCACAGACCAGCAACGCCGAGTGCGGCTGTCCAGGCGAGCAAAATCAGACTGCTGATAAATAAGCTCACGCGGTGATAGAACAACGCGCCGAGCAGGACAACCGTAGCGAGAATACTCAAAATCATCATAACGAAAAGCCCCTTACTTGTAGGAGGTCTGACCACTTGTGATGATATGGTTGTAGTGGATGTAAAAACATTTAGCAATGTGTTTACAATATAATTACAACAAGGCTCACATTGTTGCTGTTTTTATCCGCATTTCAGGTCAAAAAGTCCTGGTCATAGCACCTGCCCGTACTTCTCGCTTTTGGTGGTATCCGGTACACTGCATTTTGTCTATTACTTTTATGCTGAAGGATATCCTCATGTACCAGGATCTTATTCGTAATGAACTGAACGAAGCGGCGGAAACGCTGGCTAACTTTTTAAAAGATGACGCCAATATTCACGCCATTCAGCGCGCGGCGGTCCTGTTAGCAGACAGCTTTAAAGCCGGTGGCAAAGTGCTTTCCTGTGGCAACGGCGGCTCCCATTGCGACGCCATGCACTTTGCCGAAGAGTTGACCGGTCGCTACCGTGAAAATCGTCCGGGCTACCCGGCGATTGCCATTTCTGACGTTAGTCATATTTCCTGCGTCGGTAACGATTTTGGTTTCAATGATATTTTCTCCCGTTACGTTGAAGCGGTAGGTCGCGAAGGCGATGTACTGCTGGGGATCTCCACCTCCGGTAACTCTGCAAACGTGATCAAAGCGATCGCAGCGGCGCGCGAGAAGGGGATGAAAGTGATCACCCTGACGGGTAAAGACGGCGGCAAAATGGCTGGCACGGCGGATATTGAAATTCGCGTTCCGCACTTTGGTTATGCCGACCGCATTCAGGAGATCCACATTAAAGTGATCCATATCCTGATCCAGTTAATTGAAAAAGAGATGGTTAAGTAAGTCTGGCGTAGGCCGGATAAGGCGTTTACGCCGCATCCGGCATTTGTGCTCTGATGCCTGATGCGACGCTGACGCGTCTTATCATGCCTACAATCTGCACCCGAACCGTAGGCCGAATAATGCGTTCACGCCACATCCGACCTGAAAATTCTTAAATCAATCTTCGCCGGGGGCCATGCGCTCCCGCTGTTGTGGAGGTTACCCATGTGCGAATTGCTCGGGATGAGTGCCAACGTCCCTACCGATATCTGCTTTAGTTTCACCGGACTTGTACAGCGTGGTGGTGGAACCGGGCCACATAAAGATGGCTGGGGCATTACCTTTTACGAAGGTAAAGGCTGTCGCACATTTAAAGATCCGCAACCCAGCTTTAATTCCCCCATCGCCAAACTTGTCCAGGACTACCCGATAAAATCCTGTTCGGTGGTGGCTCATATTCGCCAGGCTAATCGGGGCGAGGTGGCGCTGGAAAATACTCACCCGTTTACCCGCGAGTTATGGGGGCGTAACTGGACTTATGCCCATAATGGACAACTGACGGGCTACAAATCACTGGAAACCGGCAACTTCCGCCCGGTCGGTGAAACCGATAGCGAAAAAGCCTTTTGCTGGCTCCTGCATAAATTAACGCAGCGTTACCCGCGCACACCGGGCAACATGGCGGCAGTGTTTAAATATATCGCCTCACTGGCGGATGAACTGCGGCAGAAGGGCGTTTTCAACATGCTGCTTTCTGACGGGCGCTATGTAATGGCGTATTGCTCGACTAATTTACACTGGATCACCCGCCGCGCGCCGTTTGGCGTGGCAACGTTGCTGGATCAGGATGTGGAAATCGACTTCAGCTCGCAGACCACACCGAATGATGTGGTCACGGTGATTGCGACACAGCCGCTGACGGGCAATGAAACCTGGCAAAAGATTATGCCAGGTGAATGGCGCTTATTTTGCCTCGGGGAGCGTGTAGTTTGATGCCAGTTGTGGCTGCACAACTTCGTGGCTTAACGGCTTGCTGACCACGTAACGGCCATTGACCACAGAAACGGTCGGTGGCTTACGGGTTTGCTCAAAGTAGTCGTAGCCCGGCTTCAGTTGCTCCCAGAAGTCCTTAAAGTTGGAATATTTATGGCGCTTCATATTGGCGTCGGTCATGCGGAACGGATAAATACTCACTTGCACGCTCGGCTGACCAAACACCAGCGCACCAGTAACGAACTGGAAGATCTCATCAATACCCTGATTGGTCATCGCGTAGCAGCCGATGGAAACACAATCGCCGTGAATCATCAGGTATTTCCCTTCATAACCATGCGCACGGTCATAGGCATTGGGGAAACCGATATTAATCGCTTTGTAGTAACGGCTGTCTGGTTTTAACTGATTACGCTGGACGCTATAAAACCCTTCCGGGCTTTTGAAATCGCCCTGACGCTGTTTTGGCCCTAAGCCGCCGGAATATTTACAGATTTTATAGCTGTCGAGCAGTTGATATTGCTCGCCCATTTTGACGTAGAGATCGAGCGTACGTTCTTCCTTGAAGATCTGGATGTAGACAGGGGATCCCATCAACTGCTGCTTATACTCTTTGCTCACTGGCGTGGTCGAGCTACTGCTGCCCAGCAAACCGGCAAACGAAACGCATGGGATCAACAACATCGCAAGAATTAATGCGATTTTACGCATACTGCTTATTCCTTGATAAAACGGTTACACACGCCAGGACGGCAAAATGAATCCCAAATCGGAATAGTCTGGATTTGGAAGGCTCACATTATCACCAAAAGAGTTTGACGCAAGCCTGTCGGTGCAGGGTTTACAAATTTAGCACAGGGGCAGTTTTCAAGAGTCCGAAAAGCGCATGGATTGTAGATTTATTTCTTATTTCCTAAGATTATGAAACCGCAATAGTAATATGCAAATAAGCAATTAATAATCCCGTTTATTCCTCCGGTCTTTTAAAATTCTCACCTTCATTCAGCTGGTTTATGTCCTTCATGTCTTCGTTCTTGCACGGCAGATTTCTGCATCCAGGCGTGTTTTCGTTATGCGTTTTGCTCCCTTTACTCGCCAGCGCCACCACATCACATATCTCTTTTAGCTACGCCGCCCGCCAGCGGATGCAAAACCGTGCGCGTTTATTAAAACAGTACCAAACTCCTCTGAAAAAGCAGGCCAGCTATATTGTGGAAGGCAATGTCGAAAGCAGAAGGGCGCTGCGCCAGCACAACCGCGAACAGATAAAACAGCATCCAGAATGGTTTCCTGCGCCTCTCAAAGCGAACGACCGACGCTGGCAGGCGTTGGTGGAGAATAATCATTTCTTAAGCAGCGACCATCTACATAACATCACCGAAGTGGCGATTCACCGCCTGGAGCAGCAGCTAGGTAAGCCTTATATCTGGGGGGGCACGCGGCCTGATAAAGGCTTCGACTGTAGCGGGTTGGTTTTTTATGCCTACAACAAGATCCTTGAGGCTAAGCTCCCGCGCACGGCCAATGAGATGTACCACTACCGTCGGGCAACGATTGTGGTGAATAACGACCTGCGCCGGGGAGATTTGCTGTTTTTCCATATCCACAGTCGTGAGATAGCCGACCATATGGGCGTATATCTTGGAGACGGTCAGTTTATCGAGTCACCGCGCACCGGGGAAACCATTCGGGTAAGTCGGTTAGCTGAACCTTTCTGGCAGGATCACTTTTTGGGTGCGCGCAGGATTTTGACGGAAGAGACGATTTTGTAAATGGGTAATATTGACGAACTGGCAAAAGGTCGGATGCCACGCGGCATCCGACCTGTTTACATCTGGGCTGAAAACTCACGTTCTAAGACATCAATAATGAGCTGGTTTTTTGAAATGGAATGTTGTCTGGCGACGATGGTCAGCCGCGAATCAATGTGATGAGGAACACGAAGCGTCAGGCGTTTTTGCTCTTCTTCTTCACGAAAAGGGGCAATACCGTCCTCTTCACAATCCGCCATCCACTCATCCAGCGCGCTTTCGCCTTCACGATATAATGCCTCAATACTTGTGGCTACAAAGTCACAATAACCGTTTACATTGAGGAACTTGCCGCGAAATGCGTTGATATCGGCTTCAAATGTCACTGCGGCTGGTTGACCTTTAATTGTGATAATGTTCGATGCTTTATTCATAATCTACCCCTACACAGTTAACAAACCACTCCTTAAGACCTGCTACTGCGCCTTTATCCATCACATTCTTTGGATGTGGCTCATGTGTGCTGAATTTGGTCGTTCCAATCTGAAATTTTCGTCTGGAGCCGTTGTTATTTTTTATTGTTCCACCCACAGCTTTAATGAGTGCAACAACATCATCCCATTTAATTCCAGATTTTGGCGGCTCCGTCATTACATCGTCGAATGTTTTTCTATGACGAGAGCCTAGCGCGCTGACCTTAATCATACTATCAATCCATGACGTCATTGTATGGTGTCATCGTAGTCTCTTTGCAGTGTGACGTCAATTAATGGTGTCAGGTGCTGCAAAGCATGGAAAAGATTCCTCAATCAACTCAACGCCCCCATAATCTTCAACTCCAGCTCGTCCGGCACTTCGTTATACGACAGCACATGCAGCCCCGGCGCAAACAACCTTGCGTAGCGCGCCAGCAAGGGGCGCAGCTGCGGCGGCACCAGCAGCACTGGATCTTTCCCCGCCGCTTTCATCTGTTCCTTCACCTGCGGCATCGTGATCTGAAACTGGTTGAGCATATTCGGGTCCACCGGCACGCTATCGAGCATCACTTTGCCGGCCTGTTGCGCCTGATTCACCACGTTGGTCAGCAGATTTTCCAGCTCATTATTCAGCGTATACACCGTCAGCTCCTGCTTGCGAACGAACGGATGGGTTATGCTGCGCCGCAGCGCCAGGCGCACATCGGCCGCCAGCAGAATATGATCTTTAGTCACCGCACTACTGGCGACCAACACGGTGGCGATGGTGACGATATCGCGCAGGGAAACGCCTTCAGTCAGTAGCGCCCGGTACACTTTCAGCAACTGGCTGTAATTGAGCGCCGCGCTCAAATCTTCCGCCAGTCGCGGTGCCATCGACGACAAACGGTTATGCAGCTGAGTAATATCGTCATAGTTAAACAAATCAGGAATATAGCTGCGCACAATCTTATTCACATGGGTGGCAATTACGCTGGCGCTGTCGATCACCTGATACCCCATATTCAGCGCCTTCGCTTTCTGCGCGGGCTGAATCCAGGTGACCGGCATCCCGTACGCCGGGTCGTTCCCCAGCACGCCGTCTATCTCGCCGTAGGTTTCGCTGGAGGGCAGGGCCATCAGTTTATCTGCCGGAATATCCGCTTCATCAGCCTTAATGCCGTTGATGAAAATGGCGTACTGGCTGGGCTTGAGGCGGAAGTTTTCCCGAATACGGATCTCCGGCAGCAGCACGCCGTTGCCGTCGGAAATCACCTGACGTACGCCGCGAATACGCTGGGTGAGCGGGTTGCCCTGCGCTTTATCCACCAGCGCCACCAGTTTGTAGCCGAGGCTTAAACTGATAGGTTCGATCAGCGGAATAGTTTCCCAACTGACCTGTTGCTCGCTGGTTTCTGTCATCGTACGGGTTAGCGTTTCGAGGCTTTTCTCTTCCGCCTCCGCCGCTTGCGGGCGCTTGCTCATCCGCCAGCCGGTAAAACCAAGCAGGGCGCTGAACATCAGGAACGGGAAATGCGGCATTCCCGGCACCACCGCCAGCACGAACATAATTCCAGTGGCGGTGTAGAGAACCGACGGGCTTGCCAGCAACTGATTACGCACGTCATGGGCGATATCACCGTTATCGCTGACGCGGGTGACGATAATCGCCGCCGCGGTGGAGAGCAGCAGGGAAGGGATTTGCGCCACCAGCCCATCGCCGATAGTCATCAGCACATATTGCTGGAAGGCGGCGTCGGCGCTCAGGTTGTATTTGAAGATGCCGATACAGACGCCGCCGATCAGGTTGATTGCCAGAATCATCATCCCGGCGATGGCGTCCCCGCGCACAAATTTTGATGCCCCGTCCATTGCGCCGTAGAAATCGGCCTCGCTGGCGACATCTTTACGCCGGGTTTGCGCCTGCGTCTGGTTGATCAACCCGGCGTTAAGATCGGCGTCAATCGCCATCTGTTTGCCGGGCATCGCGTCCAGGGTAAAGCGGGCAGAAACCTCGGAAATACGCTCGGCCCCCTTGGTGACGACGATAAAGTTGATTGTCAACAGCGTCAGTAAATCCGAGCGTGAAAGCATTATCGCCGCGCTGCAC
>OAZV01000084.1_pt1 | contig 13595 bp, 10 predicted proteins | sample 1475841 | NCBI WGS metagenome assembly OAZV01 (sample SAMEA2579928, study PRJEB22360) | human gut metagenome | biome: human gut; feature: human-associated habitat; material: faeces | place: Denmark | collected 2008/2010 | reverse complement strand
GGAACGAGCGCATCAATAGGTAATCGCTGGCAGATTGGCCATGAAGATGAAATCTTCGCGTTCTCGCTCTCTAATAGTATTACGAATACAGGCAAAGGGTCACAATTGCATGGCCTTAGTTTCTGTAAATTGATTGAAAAAAGTTCCCCGTTACTTATTAACGCTATTAACAATAACGAGCAGTTGTTCATGGAGTTTGACTTCTATCGGATCAATAGATTTGGTCGATGGGAGAAATATTACAACATTCAACTCCGCGGCGCGCTCTTATCAGCAATCAATCACCTGTTTACTGAGAACAATCTGGATACAGAAGCCATCACTGTCAGTTATGAATATATACTCTCCAGGCATCTGATTGCTAATACTGAATTTAGTTATTTGGCATTTCCCGATAACTACAACCGTTTATTTATACCACGGCCAAAAACTAAAGCTGGTAATGGTCTCAAAACACTTAATAGTAAAGCGGTTGGCAGACTGCTTGCTGCTGGCGGCATATACAATGGGAATATCGAAGGATTCAGGGAAACAGCAGACAAGTTGGGGGGAGATGCACCTGCTGGTTACGATCAATTTATGGATAACAAAGGGTTACTCATCGCTGGTGCTTCAATAGTTGCTGGAGCAGTTCTGGGGAGACTGAGACTCCCTGATTTGGAATCACTTGAGCATTTCGGAGCCAGAGGAGCAGTATCAGGAAGACCATTTAATCCCGAGCTTGCCGGTGGTCCAATAGAAAACCTGACGATAGATGGCGTAACAATCAACAGGGAAGGTATCGCTATTGTTGAAATAGCATATCTCCAGATTTGATCATGATCCAGCTAATGATGTAATGATTTCAAGGCTAAAGAAAATAGCAAATAAAGAATTGCTTCCTGAAAAATACGATCTGAACTACTATACTCATGAATGTCGCGAGTATCAGCGTTATTGTAATTTAGGATGGGAAACAGGTGAACCGAATGGTTTAGATGGATATGAATTATGGAATAATGCACATACTGCAACTCTAGAAGACTTTAAAATTAAAGATACTGACTTATTTCATCCGGATGCAAAAAAATGACGATTACGATAGTTGAATTTAACGTGCTGAAAGTTATGGCTGAGAAAGATATTGACTGGAGCTGGATGGTGCTGGATCGTACTTTAGCTATACGAAATATTCCAGGATTTGGCAACGTAGCGAATATCGTAACAAAGCTGGTTAATCATGGATTGGTTGATATCGTAAATGGTGAGGACAACTCTAAACCACGCTACAGAGTTTCTCAATATGGATTGAATCTTATCAAAGAACAACAAGACAACCTCTTCTGATCCAGCCATTACAGGAGCATGATTTACATTGTGATCTTTCAATAAGATACTCATCAATTTTGGTACAGAATATCGTGATCACTAAAAATGAACTTAACGTGCTGAACGTTATGACTGAGAAAGATATAAACTGGAACTGGATGAATCTCGATCGCACACTATCCATAAGGCAAATACCAGGATTCGGTAATGTTGTTAACATTGTTAACAAATTAGCTAACGAAGGTTTGGTTATTATTGAGGATAGCGGGCATAAGTCTATGCCTCACTACCACGTTAGTGAAAAGGGATACAATCTCGTGCAACGTGAGAATAAATAACGTAGCGTTGATTACTGAACGGAATCACTCAAAACTGTGTTTTGCGAAAAAAACGATTCGGTTATTTCTACTCCTGAAGATCTGCTTCAATCTGGCACTCATGCAAAATGGCTTCCAGTACTGGAAGCCATTATCGTACTGCAATTTACAGTGACTCGTTAATATTCGTCATCCCCGACGCAAATTCTGCGCCGCCTGCACCATGTTCGCCAGTGCCGCGCGGGTTTCTGGCCAGCCGCGCGTTTTCAGGCCACAGTCCGGGTTGACCCACAGACGCTCTGCCGGAATACGTTTTGCCGCTTTCTTCAGCAAGGCTTCAATCCATTCCACGCTCGGTACGTTTGGCGAGTGAATGTCATAGACGCCAGGACCGATTTCATTTGGATAATCAAACTCTTCGAACGACTCCAGCAACTCCATGTCGGAACGCGAGGTTTCGATGGTGATGACGTCTGCGTCCAGCGCCGCAATCGAATCCATGATGTCGTTGAACTCGCAGTAACACATGTGAGTGTGGATTTGTGTGTCATCTTTCGCCACAGCGGCGTTGATACGGAAAGCCTCCACGCCCCACTGGAGATAGGCATCCCAGTCGCTGCGACGCAGTGGTAAACCTTCGCGCAATGCCGGTTCGTCAATCTGAATGATGCCAATTCCAGCGGCTTCCAGATCGGCCACTTCATCACGCAGTGCCAGCGCAATCTGTTTGGCGATGGTTTCACGGCTGACATCTTCACGCGGGAACGACCAGCAGAGAATAGTCACCGGGCCGGTCAACATCCCTTTCACCGGTTTATCAGTCAGGGATTGCGCATATTTTGCCCACTCCACGGTAATCGGTGCCGGGCGGCTAACGTCACCAATAACAATCGGTGGCTTCACGCAGCGGGAACCGTAGCTCTGTACCCAACCGTTTTGCGTAAAGACAAAGCCATCCAGATGCTCGCCAAAGTATTCCACCATGTCATTACGCTCGGCCTCGCCATGTACCAGCACATCCAGTCCCAAACGTTCCTGCTCAACAATGGCCTGCTTGATATGTTCCGCAATGCCCGTGCGGTAGTTATTGGCGTCGAGATTACCCTTTTTAAAATCCAGACGCAGGGTACGAATCTCCGTGGTTTGCGGGAAGGAACCAATCGTGGTGGTCGGCCACGCGGGCAGTTTAAAACGCGCACGCTGAGCTTCAGCACGCACTTCATAGACATTCGCACGCTGACTGTCCTGGGCGGTGATCGCCGCCAGACGCTTTTCTACTGCCGGATTATGTACACGAGTAGAGTGACGACGCGCCTGAATCGGAGCGCTCCACTCTGCCAGAGCCGCCGTATCACCACTGTTCAGCGCATCGCGCAGCAGTGCCAGTTCATGGCATTTTTGTAGGGCGAAGGCAAACCAGCTTTTCACTTCTGCATCAAGACGCGTTTCCACGCTCAGGTCGATGGGGCTGTGCAGCAACGAGCAGGAAGATGCCACCCACAAATCGCGTTTGCCGACAATGTCCTTAATTTGCGCATATTTCTCGGTAAGATCGGCGCGCCAGACGTTACGACCATTGATCAGACCCGCAGACAGTAGCCAGTCAGAAGGCAGACGCTTGTGCAGTTCAGCAACGTCATCTTTACCATGTACAAGGTCCACATGCAGCCCCTGAACAGGCAGCGCAGTAATCGTGTCGAGATTTGGCGTTACGCCTTCAAAATAGGTAGTCAGCAGCAGTTTCACCTGGCCCTGGAGCGCGTCGTAAGCGGGTTTGTATGCGTCCAGCCACGCCTGCGGTAGTTCCAGTACCAGCGCTGGTTCGTCGATCTGTACCCACTCAATGCCGCGTTTTGCCAGTTCTGCCAACACTTGCTGATAAACCGGCAGAATGTCGTTCAGCAGGCTCAGGCGATCAAACTGTTCACCTTTCACTTTACCCAGCCACAGGTAGGTAACCGGCCCCAGCAGCACGGGCTTGACCTTGTGGCCCAGCGCCAGCGCCTCGTCCACTTCCTCCAGCAGCTGCGTCCAGGTCAGTTTGAACTGTTGGCCTTTAACGAACTCCGGCACCATGTAGTGATAGTTGGTGTTAAACCATTTGGTCATTTCCGCTGCCGCCGCAGGTTCGCCAGTCGGTGCACGTCCACGACCAATACGGAACAGGGTGTCGATATCTACCGAACCATCTTTGTTCTGATGACGTGGCGGAACGTTACCCAGCAGCAGACTGGTGGTCAGTACATGATCGTACCAGGCAAAATCGCCCACCGGCAGCAGGTCGATACCCGCTTGCTTTTGTTGATCCCAGTGACGAGCACGTAATTCACGCCCTACCGCCAGCAGTTCTTCACGCGTGGAGTTCCCCGCCCAATAACTCTCTTGCGCTTTTTTCAGCTCGCGACGCAGGCCAACGCGAGGGAAACCGAGGGTGTGATTAAGAATTGTCATTATATGCCCCTTATGGAATTTTTAGTATTTAGCCGTCCAGATGTTTACACATCCATAATTGGCGGTTACTGTATATTCCTCAAGCGCAAATTATTCATGCCGAAGTGAAGGACTTTCATGATCGAAGTAAAACACCTGAAAACGCTACAAGCGTTGCGGAACTGCGGCTCACTCGCAGCCGCTGCGGCGACGTTGCATCAAACGCAATCCGCCCTGTCTCACCAGTTTAGCGATCTGGAACAACGCCTTGGCTTCCGGCTATTTGTGCGTAAAAGCCAGCCGCTTCGCTTTACACCGCAGGGAGAAATCCTGTTGCAACTGGCAAATCAGGTGCTGCCGCAAATTAGCCAGGCACTGCAAGCCTGCAATGAACCGCAGCAGACGCGCCTGCGCATTGCCATAGAGTGCCATAGCTGTATTCAGTGGCTGACGCCCGCATTAGAAAATTTCCATAAGAACTGGCCGCAGGTGGAGATGGATTTTAAATCGGGCGTAACGTTTGATCCGCAGCCTGCGTTGCAACAGGGCGAGCTGGATCTGGTGATGACGTCCGATATTCTGCCGCGCAGTGGCCTGCATTATTCGCCGATGTTCGACTATGAAGTGCGTCTGGTGTTAGCACCTGACCATCCACTGGCGGCAAAAACGCGTATTACACCGGAAGATCTCGCCAGCGAAACGCTGTTGATTTATCCGGTGCAGCGTAGCCGACTGGATGTCTGGAGGCATTTTCTTCAGCCAGCAGGCGTCAGCCCGTCACTGAAAAGCGTCGATAACACCTTATTGTTGATTCAGATGGTTGCCGCACGGATGGGTATTGCCGCACTACCGCATTGGGTGGTGGAGAGTTTTGAACGCCAGGGTCTGGTGGTCACCAAAACCCTGTGCGAAGGCTTGTGGAGCCGACTGTACGCCGCCGTGCGCGATGGCGAGCAGCGTCAGCCGATTACAGAAGCGTTTATTCGTTCAGCGCGCAATCACGCCTGCGATCATCTGCCGTTTGTGAAGAGCGCGGAGCGACCCACTTACGATGCACCCACAGTGAGGCCAGGATCACCAGCGCGCCTGTAATAAACGTTGGCCAGTGCGGCTGTTGGTGCCAGATAGCCAGGTTTACCAGCAGCCCTGCCGGAACGTGCATATTATTCATAATGCCCAGCGTTCCGGCGTCCACCTGCGTCGCGCCGTAGTTCCACATAAAGTAGCCAATCCCGGAAGCCACCACGCCAAGAAACACCAGAATGCCCCATTGCAACGTGGTTTGCGGCATTTTCTGCGCATTTCCCAGCAAGAACCATGCAATCACTGCCACCAGGAACGCGCCAAGATAGAACCACGCAAAGGCGTTATGCTGCGGCATCGGGCGAGTTTCCATCAGACGTTTGTAACCCACCATGCCGATGGCAAAAGTGATATTGGAGAGTTGCACCAGCAATAAGCCAGTCCAGAAATGGTCGGTGACCTGATCATAGCGAATAATCCCGGCACCAATCACCGCCAACAAGGCGCTAAAAGCATAGCCCCAGCGCAGACGGCGCTGACTCATGATGTCATAAATCAGCGTGATGTAGAGCGGCGTCAGTACGGTGAACAACAGCAGTTCAGAAACCGTCAGGTAGAGATAGGCGCGGAAACTCAGCATATACATCACACCGAGCTGCATCGCGCCCACCAGCATATACAGGCCGACTGTTTTCAGGCTATTGCCACGGGTGCGCAGAAACGGCAGAAAAACGAGTGCCGCCAGACCAACGCGCACCAGCACCGCAAAATAGCTATCGACGTGCCCCGCAAGGTACTCGCCATAAAAGCTAAAGGAGAAGGCCCACAGAATCGTGGTGATGATAAGTAGCGCCACAATGGAAAACTCTTTGATTAACGAGTATCCATTGTAGCGAAGTATCAGGTTGACAACTGACCAAATAAAGAACGATTACGATAAATAGAGCTTACGCAGATAATGCGGCACTGCGTCCTCGGCGTTAGTACCAATCACTTCCAGCTCTGGATGCAGATCTTTCAGCCGTTGATGCGCGCTGCCCATAATGCAGCCTTTCCCCGCCATCGACAGCATTTCGGCATCGTTCATTCCATCGCCAAAGGCAATACAATCTTGCAGGCTGTAGCCCAGTTTCTTCGCTACCGCTTCCAGGGCATGGCCTTTTGAAACGCCGCCAGCCATGACTTCCAGGCAGGTTAAGGTAGAGAAACTGACATTGACGCGATCGCCCCAGCGAGCGTTAATCGCTTGCTCCAGTGGCAGAAGTTTTTCATGGGAATCGCAGGTGAAGAACACTTTGCTGACGCCTTCCGGCTCCAGCAATCCCGGCTCATACAGCGCATATTTGAACACCGCTTCTTTAAAAAAGCGCATCTCTTCCGGGCGATGGCGATTCATAAACCATTCGTCGTCGCGATAAACGTTAGTAATGATGTCCGGATTGTCGTTGACTACGCCAAACAGATCGCTGGCAATGTCGCGATCCAGGTTATGAGCAAAAATCAGGTTGCCATCGAGGTCGTGAACGCGCGCGCCATTGGAGGTAATCATGTAAGACTTAATCTCCAGATTATCGCGAATTTGCCCCACATCAACGTGGTGACGACCGGTCGCAAACACAAAGTTGATGCCGCGCGCGGTGAGCAGCTTCAGAGTTTCTTTGGCGTAAGGGGATAACGTATGGTCGGGAGAAAGTAACGTGCCATCTAAATCAGACGCAACAACCTGGTACATAAGAAATTTAAACCTCTGTAGAGCGGTTTCCGCTGGGTGAGTTATGCCTGTTGAAAAAATCAACGATAGCGTGGAGCGCGACTGAGCGCATTGCGTCCTTTTCAAAAAGGATCTCATGGTACGCACCTTTAATTACCAACGGCCGTCCTCCTTCGACAGGATGGCCCGCAGCGGTGCGTAGTTCACAAAAACGGTCGTGCATGCGGTTATCCACCACGCGTTCCTCTTCAGCTTGTAAGAGAAGCGTTGGCGTGGCGTCATCACCCGCACCGGCTAACACCTGTTCGCCAGCCAGAATACTTTCGCGTACCCAATGGTAGGTCGGCCCACCGACGCGAATCGTTGGATCATCAGCATAGAAGCGTAAGTTACGTCGATATCGCTGTCTGCTGTGGGTCAGTACGTTGATAGCAAACGGCAACGCGCGCCAGCGCCCGGTGCCTATTGCATAGCCATCACGGAAACGTGGATGCGCTTCGGCCCAGTTGAGGATCTGCCGTGCCATAAATGACGGCATACGAATCACGATGCCAAACATTGGCGCAGTTAGCGCAATGGCGTCACATACACCTGGATGGCGTTGCAGAAATAATGTGGAGATCGCACCGCCCATCGAATGTGCCAGTATATAACGTTTACGCCACGGACCGGGCTGAACCTCCTGTTGCCAGAATGCCGTCAGATCATCAACATAATCATTAAAGCGATTAACATGCCCGAGATGCGGATCGGCTAACAGGCGACCGGAACGTCCCTGCCCGCGATGGTCGATGATTAAGACATCAAACCCCAAATGGAACAGATCGTAGGCCAGTTCCGCATATTTTACGTAGCTCTCAATACGCCCCGGACAGATGACTACCACCCGGTCATGGTGCTGTGCGCGAAAACGGACAAAGCGAACCGGAATGTCATCCACACCAGTAAACTCTGCTTCATCACGCTGACGCCAGAAATCAGTCAGCGGTCCCATGGTAAAAGCAGCAAACGCGTTTTCTCTTGTTTCCCAGTCTTTTTGCTGCTGAAACATCGGGTAATCTGCCTCTTAAACCACGTAAAATCGTTTTTTTAAGCGTGCCTGACACAACGCTGCGACAGTAGCGTATTGTGGCACAAAAATAGACACACCGGGAGTTCATCATGACCTTAGAATGGTGGTTTGCCTACCTGCTGACATCGATCATTTTAAGCCTGTCGCCAGGCTCTGGCGCAATCAACACCATGACCACCTCGCTCAACCACGGTTATCGCGGCGCGGTGGCGTCTATTGCTGGGCTTCAGACCGGACTGGCGATTCATATTGTGCTGGTTGGCGTGGGGTTGGGGACGCTATTTTCCCGCTCAGTGATTGCGTTTGAAGTGTTGAAGTGGGCAGGCGCAGCTTACTTGATTTGGCTTGGGATCCAGCAGTGGCGCGCCGCTGGCGCAATTGATCTTAAATCGCTGGCCTCTACTCAATCGCGTCGACATTTGTTCCAGCGCGCAGTTTTTGTCAATCTCACCAATCCCAAAAGTATTGTGTTTCTGGCGGCGCTATTTCCGCAATTCATCATGCCGCAACAGCCGCAGCTGATGCAGTATATCGTGCTCGGCGTCACCACTATTGTGGTCGATATTATTGTGATGATCGGTTACGCCACCCTTGCTCAACGGATTGCTCTATGGATTAAAGGACCAAAGCAGATGAAGGCGCTGAATAAGATTTTCGGCTCGTTATTTATGCTGGTGGGAGCGCTGTTAGCATCGGCGAGGCATGCGTGAAAATAATGTCGGATGCGGCGTAAACGCCTTATCCGACTTACTCTGATGACGCGTCTGGCATTAACGCGAAATAATCAAATGAATGCCAAATCCGGCAAATAACGCCCCGGCAAAACCATCAATCCACTTCGCCAGACGTTGATAACCACGGCGCATTTGCGGCAGAGCAAACAGGCTGGCAACGACGGTAAACCACGCCAGTGTTTCGACAATAATCAACGCGAAAATGCCCCAGCGTTCGGTGGTGCCGACATTATCACCGACAAACAGCGAGAACACCGAACCAAAGTAGATAATCGCTTTAGGGTTCGCGAGATTGGTCAGTAAGCCCTTAAGAAAACTGCGCCCGCTTTTCGCCAGTTCGACTTGTGGCGCAGGGGCAGAAACAACCTCTTTTTTCAGTGCACCGCGTAGCATCTGGTAACCCATCCAGCAGAGATACAGGCCACCGCCCACCATAATCAGCGTATGCAGCCAGGCCATTTTTTCGATAATCAAATGTAGGCCAAGCAACGCAATCCCAGCCCAAACCATTACGCCGCAGGTAATGCCCAGCACGCCCATCATCGCTTCTTTACGGGAACGACTAACAGCGGTCTGAGAGACAAAAAAGAAATCGGGACCGGGGCTCATAAGCGCCACAATGTGCACCATGGCGACGGTGAGGAATAACATCAACATACATTAGACTCGCGGGGGAAACGTTTACGGAGTCTTCATCCTGGCACTTTTTTATGCTGCTGACTACTCTTCGTCGTCACCATCGACATGCGCACGAATCAGCGCCATAAACGGTTTGCCAAAGCGTTCCAGCTTGCGCATACCAACGCCGTTAACGCTGAGCATTTCGCTGGCGGTGATCGGCATCTGCTCCGCCATCTCAATCAAGGTAGCGTCGTTAAACACCACGTACGGCGGGACATTGCTTTCATCGGCAATCGATTTACGCAGTTTGCGTAATTTGGCGAACAGTTTGCGATCATAGTTGCCGCCGAACGATTTCTGCATCGCTTTCGGTTTGAGCGCCACGATACGCGGCACGGCAAGTTGCAAAGAGGATTCGCCGCGCAGCACCGGACGCGCAGCCTCTGTCAGTTGTAGGGCAGAATGCTGGGCAATATTTTGCGTCACCAGGCCGAGGTGAATCAGCTGGCGGATCACGCTCACCCAATGTTCATGGCTTTTATCACGGCCCATGCCATAGACTTTCAGTTTGTCATGACCATAGTCGCGGATACGCTGGTTATTAGCGCCACGAATCACTTCCACCACATAACCCATCCCAAACCGCTGATTCACACGACCAATGGTGGAAAGGGCAATCTGAGCATCGGTTGAACCATCGTATTGTTTCGGCGGATCGAGGCAGATATCGCAGTTCCCGCACGGCTCCTGCCGCCCTTCGCCAAAGTAGTTCAGCAGCACCAGACGACGGCAAGTTTGCGCTTCAGCAAACGCGCCCATCGCATTGAGTTTATGACGTTCGATATCCTGCAACTGCCCCTGCGGCTTCTCTTCCAGACAACGGCGCAGCCACGCCATATCAGCCGGATCGTAAAACAGCATCGCTTCCGCGGGCAGGCCATCACGCCCGGCGCGTCCAGTTTCCTGATAATAGGATTCGATATTGCGCGGAATATCAAAATGCACCACGAAGCGAACGTTAGGCTTGTTGATGCCCATGCCGAACGCTACCGTCGCCACCACAATTTGCAGGTCATCGCGCTGGAATTTTTCCTGCACATCAGCGCGAACATTATTTTCCAGCCCGGCATGATAGGCCGCCGCGCTAATTCCCTTGCTTTGCAGGCGCGCAGCGGTGTCTTCTACTTTCGCACGACTATTACAGTAAATAATCCCCGACTTACCGCGTTGTTCCTGTACATAACGCATCAACTGATCGAGCGGTTTGAATTTCTCCATCAGCATGTAGCGAATATTCGGACGGTCAAAACTGCTGATTTGAATCAGCGGATCGTTCAGCCCCAGCAGGCGCACGATATCCTGGCGCGTGGTGTCATCGGCTGTGGCAGTCAGCGCCATAAACGGCAGCGTCGGAAAACGCTGACGCAGCTGACCGAGGGCAGCGTATTCCGGGCGGAAATCGTGACCCCATTGGGAGATACAGTGCGCTTCATCAACGGCTAATAACACCGGATCCCAGTGCGCCAGATGCTCAAGAAAGTTATCCAGCATCAGGCGTTCCGGCGCGATATAAAGCAGGCGGATTTGCCCGGTGCGACAGCCTGTCATCACTTCAAGTTGCTGCTCGCGGGTTTGCGTCGAGTTAAGGCACGCCGCCGCCACGCCGTTGGCTTGCAGTTGATCTACCTGATCTTTCATCAACGAAATCAGCGGTGAGACAACCACGGTAAGGCCGTTTAGCAATAAGGCAGGAATTTGATAGCAAAGGGATTTTCCGCCACCAGTGGGCATGACGACCAGGCAATCGCGACCGGAAAGTACGGTGTCGATAATCTCTTCCTGGCCGGGGCGAAACTGTTGGTAGCCAAAGGTTTCTTGTAAAACCTGTTTAGCTCCGGACTCCAGATTCAACACTTCCGCCTGCGCCACATTCACCCCGATTGCCTGAAATAAAAACAGGCGCTATTTTCAGCGCCTGCGCGAGAAACTGCAATGCTTTTAGTCTCTGAGAGGGTAATCCTGGATGCTGGATTCCAGATTTGCCAACCATTCATCAAAACAGGTCGTTTAGCATAACTCCCACACCAACGCGGGTCTGGTTGAAGTTATAGTCGATGAGCGATTCGCCGTAACCGCTGTAAACCTGAGTATAAAGGCGCACATGTTTGGTGATCGGGTAGCTTAAGCCTAACTCCGCGCCGCCGTAACCGGTGTTCCAGTTGTACTGCCCTTTCGCGCTCAGTACCGCATCACCGAGGTGATAGCCGATTTTAAGCTGGTAGTAACCCATATATTTGGTGATGTCCGGGTTATCGTCCGTATTCCCCACCACATACCACGGCTTCACCTCTACCAGCCAGTTACCGTTTTCTGCCATCAGGCGGGTATAAAGGCGGTTCCAGCTGCGGGAAGTCGGGTCTGAACGCCCGTTTGAGTCGTGGTTGTAGCCCATTTCCACATCGCGCAGCGTCCAGCCAGCAAAGTTGTAATCCGTGGCAAAACCGAGGAACAATTGCGGTTCGTAGTTAGTTTCACGAAACGGTGATGACTCATCGCTATTAGAAAGCTGCCACCAGGATTTCTGTGTGTAGGAGGCGCCCAGTACAGAGTTTGGCCCCAAAATCCCACGCCACAGCGGAAACGCCAGGCTCAACTGGAACTTTACTTCATCCTTACGCGCGTTTTCCGCCCAGTCGTAACTGGCAATCGCTTCTTTATTCAGATCGCTGGTTTGGGTGTAGATGATGTAGTTGGTGTCATAAGGATAAAGGGTGAACGGATTGTCATGCTCCTGCAGCATATTGGCGATAATACTGCCACGCACCGCTGGCGCGTCATGCACCTCTTTCACCGTTGCCTCTTGTGCATATACTGCCATAGGCAACATAAACACCGGCAACAACCAGCCCTGCAGAGTCCGCATCGCTCGTGTTCTCCGTAACGAATTATTGATAAGGTGAATATTTTTCTGCGGGCTATTTTACATACTTAACTCCATAGCCGTTAGTTATCCCTTCCTAAAGTAGAAACCAACAACAAAGAAGCATAAAATCAACATTTCATTAACCAATGAAGTGTAAGGATGTTATGTCTGCCGTACTGACCGCTGAACAAGCCCTCAAATTAGTGGGTGAGATGTTTGTTTATCACATGCCATTTAACCGCGCATTGGGGATGGAACTGGAGCGTTACGAAAAAGAGTTCGCACAGCTGGCCTTTAAAAATCAGCCGATGATGGTGGGCAACTGGGCGCAAAGCATTTTACACGGCGGGGTCATTGCGTCGGCGCTGGATGTCGCCGCAGGTCTGGTGTGCGTGGGAAGTACCTTAACCCGCCACGAAACCATCAGTGAAGATGAACTACGCCAGCGGCTATCGCGGATGGGGACCATTGATCTTCGCGTCGATTATCTGCGCCCAGGCAGAGGCGAGCGTTTTACTGCTACCAGTAGCCTGTTGCGTGCAGGCAATAAAGTCGCCGTCGCCCGCGTTGAATTACACAATGAAGAACAGCTTTATATTGCCAGTGCCACCGCCACCTATATGGTAGGTTGAAGACATAAAAGCAGGTAAACTGCTGTTACCAATTAAAAATGAGTATTCCCGATGGATGCAAAACAAACGCGGCAGGGCGTATTACTCGCTCTTGCCGCTTATTTTATTTGGGGTATTGCGCCAGCGTACTTCAAACTGATTTACTACGTGCCCGCCGATGAGATCCTGACGCATCGCGTGATCTGGTCGTTCTTCTTTATGGTGGTGCTGATGAGCATTTGCCGCCAGTGGTCCTATTTAAAAACGCTGATTCAGACGCCACAGAAAATTTTTATGCTGGCAGTCTCTGCCGTGCTGATTGGCGGCAACTGGCTACTGTTTATCTGGGCGGTGAACAATCACCATATGCTGGAAGCGAGCCTTGGTTACTTTATTAACCCGCTGGTGAACATTGTGCTGGGGATGATTTTCCTCGGCGAGCGATTCCGCCGGATGCAATGGCTGGCGGTGATTCTGGCGATATGTGGAGTGATGGTTCAGTTGTGGACTTTTGGTTCACTGCCGATCATCGCGCTGGGGCTGGCGTTTAGTTTTGCTTTCTACGGCCTGGTGCGCAAGAAGATTGCTGTTGAAGCGCAAACCGGCATGTTAATCGAAACTATGTGGTTGCTGCCCGTGGCGGCGATTTACCTGTTTGCTATTGCCGACAGCTCAACCAGTCATATGGGGCAAAACCCGATGTCGCTGAATTTACTGCTGATCGCCGCCGGTATTGTCACCACCGTGCCACTGTTGTGTTTTACTGCAGCTGCGACACGCCTGCGTCTCTCAACGTTAGGCTTTTTCCAGTACATTGGTCCGACGCTGATGTTCCTGCTGGCTGT
>OAZV01000080.1_pt1 | contig 14941 bp, 10 predicted proteins | sample 1475841 | NCBI WGS metagenome assembly OAZV01 (sample SAMEA2579928, study PRJEB22360) | human gut metagenome | biome: human gut; feature: human-associated habitat; material: faeces | place: Denmark | collected 2008/2010 | reverse complement strand
GACCACGCTACCCCCCCCCCCCGTTTTCCCCACCCCCGCACACCCCCAGCCAGTGGCGGGCGTCAGGATAAGCCGAACGACACACCTGGAATGCGGCTTCGCCAGCACGAAGCATCAGCTCATAGAGTGTGAGCCCCAGCGCATCTGCCGCCTCGCGTTCTCCGCGGCGGATATCGTCGGCGTACCAGACGGTGTGTGGTATACTTATGGGGTTTTTCTTCATTGTATGGTCCGTCATGTCAGAGCCCCTCGATCTCAATCAGTTAGCGCAAAAAATTAAACAGTGGGGGCTGGAACTGGGCTTTCAGCAGGTAGGTATTACCGATACCGATCTCAGCGCGTCCGAGCCCAAACTGCAAGCATGGCTGGACAAACAATACCACGGCGAAATGGACTGGATGGCGCGTCACGGTATGCTGCGTGCTCGTCCTCACGAATTATTGCCCGGTACGCTGCGCGTGATCAGCGTGCGGATGAATTACCTTCCTGCTAACGCCGCATTTGCCAGAACGCTGAAAAATCCCAAACTCGGCTATGTTAGCCGTTATGCGCTGGGCCGTGACTATCACAAGCTTCTGCGCAACCGACTCAAAAAGCTGGGCGAGATGATTCAGCAACATTGTGTTTCGCTGAATTTTAGACCGTTTGTCGATTCTGCGCCTATTCTCGAGCGCCCGTTAGCTGAAAAAGCAGGTCTTGGCTGGACAGGTAAGCACTCACTTATCCTCAATCGCGAGGCCGGTTCGTTCTTCTTTTTAGGCGAATTGCTGGTCGATATTCCGCTGCCCGTGGATCAACCAGTCGAGGAAGGATGCGGTAAATGCGTGGCCTGTATGACGATTTGCCCGACCGGTGCCATCGTCGAGCCATATACCGTCGATGCTCGCCGCTGTATCTCTTATCTCACCATCGAACTGGAAGGGGCGATCCCGGAAGAGTTACGACCGTTAATGGGAAACCGTATTTACGGTTGCGATGACTGCCAGCTTATCTGCCCGTGGAATCGCTATTCGCAACTCACTACAGAAGACGATTTCAGCCCGCGTAAGCCGCTACACGCACCGGAACTCATTGAGTTATTCGCCTGGAGTGAAGAGAAGTTTTTAAAAGTCACGGAAGGTTCGGCGATTCGCCGTATAGGTCACCTGCGTTGGCTGCGTAATATTGCCGTAGCCTTAGGCAATGCGCCCTGGGATGAAACGATTCTGGCGGCGCTGGAAAGTCGTAAAGGTGAGCACCCACTTCTTGATGAGCACATAGCGTGGGCGATTGCGCAGCAAATCGAGAGACGAAATGCGTGCATAGTCGAAGTGCAATTGCCGAAAAAACAGCGTCTGGTTCGGGTAATTGAAAAAGGGTTACCGCGTGACGCCTGATTCATCCACAGCTTGTGAATAAAAATAAAAACGCATTGCAATTCAAGCCGGAAAAAATCGTCAAGTGATCGATACGACAAAACGAAATCTTAATTTTTAACTTATCTATCAATAGGTTAAAAAAACACTATTCACCGTGCGAAGTTTCTTTGAAATTAAGATTACGGCCTGAGGCTGTGGATAACTCTGTTTACAAGAGTTTGTCAGAGACAACAAAAACCAGCAATAACGCATCGCGTCGCTGTGGATATTTTATTGAGAGAAGAATTTGGAGCGGGAAACGAGACTCGAACTCGCGACCCCGACCTTGGCAAGGTCGTGCTCTACCAACTGAGCTATTCCCGCTTGGGTGGTCTGTGCTTTACAGCACTTTTCAAATTTTGGAGCGGGAAACGAGACTCGAACTCGCGACCCCGACCTTGGCAAGGTCGTGCTCTACCAACTGAGCTATTCCCGCTTAATCTTCGTCTTTCGAACCGCTACTGCCTTGGCTGCCTTCACTCACCTTAGTCACTTACTTTTGTAAGCTCCCAAGGATTCGTTCAGTTGCCGCCTTGTCGCAATTCGAAATACTGCGATTGGGTGGTCTGTGCTTTGCAGCACTTTTCAAATTTTGGAGCGGGAAACGAGACTCGAACTCGCGACCCCGACCTTGGCAAGGTCGTGCTCTACCAACTGAGCTATTCCCGCGTACTACTTAATTTTGCTTTCGTAATTTTCGCATTTCTGCGTCGTTACGGGAGGCGCATTATACGAGAAATCTTTCCCTCTGCAACCCCCCTAAAAAATTTTTTTTGAGTTTTTATCTCAAGTGCTGAAATTATCAGCAAGACGTTCAATTTAGCGTCAAAATCACGCCGCCGCAAGTGGATTCCGGCGCTTACGTGACCAGGAAAAATTTTACAGCTTGATAAAATGCTCGCGGTAGTAAGCCAACTCCGCCACCGATTCACGGATATCATCCATCGCCTGATGCGTCCCCTGCTTGGTAAAGCCGTCAAGAATTTCCGGTTTCCAGCGGCGCGCCAGCTCTTTCAGGGTGCTAACATCGAGATAGCGGTAGTGGAAGTAGGCTTCCAGCTCCGGCATGTATTTAAACAGGAAGCGACGGTCCTGACCGATGCTGTTACCACAAATCGGCGATTTTCCCGCAGGCACCCACTGTTTTAAGAATTCGAGCGTTGCCAGTTCAGCTTCACGATCGCCCATCGTGCTCGCTTTCACACGCTCTACCAGCCCGCTGGCGGTATGGGTGCGCACGTTCCAGTCATCCATCAGCGCCAGCTGTTCATCGGACTGATGTACTGCAATGGTCGGCCCTTCTGCCAGAATATTCAGGTTGGCATCGGTCACCAGCGTGGCAATCTCAATAATGCGATCGCGCTCGGGATCCAGACCGGTCATCTCAAGATCGATCCAAATCAGGTTGTTTTCATTGGCACTCATGCTATTTTCCACCCATTCACAGTGACTATATTGATCCACAATTGCGTGTATCATAGATGTTTTGCCCATCAGGGGCGACCAGGAGTCTGTACGATTGAGTAAAAATAAACTCTCCAAAGGCCAGCAGCGCCGCGTGAACGCCAATCACCAGCGTCGTCTTAAAACGTCTAAGGAGAAGCCCGACTACGACGACAATCTGTTTGGCGAGCCTGATGAAGGTATCGTCATCAGCCGCTTTGGTATGCACGCTGATGTGGAATCCGCCGATGGCGACGTTCACCGCTGCAATATTCGCCGTACCATCCGTTCGTTGGTGACCGGCGACCGCGTAGTCTGGCGTCCGGGTAAACCGGCGGCGGAAGGCGTAAATGTCAAAGGGATCGTGGAAGCGGTGCATGAGCGCACCTCAGTGTTGACGCGCCCGGATTTTTACGACGGTGTGAAACCTATTGCTGCCAACATCGACCAGATTGTCATTGTCTCCGCCATTTTGCCGGAGCTGTCGCTCAATATTATCGACCGTTACCTGGTGGCCTGCGAAACCTTGCAGATTGAGCCGATTATTGTGCTCAACAAGATAGACCTGCTGGACGACGAAGGCATGGAGTTCGTCAACGAGCAGATGGATATCTACCGCAATATCGGTTATCGCGTATTGATGGTTTCAAGTCATACTCAGGATGGGCTGAAACCGCTGGAAGAGGCGTTGACCGGGCGCATCAGCATTTTTGCCGGGCAGTCTGGCGTTGGCAAATCCAGCCTGCTGAACGCGTTGCTGGGGCTGCAAAAAGAGATCCTGACCAACGATGTCTCTGACAACTCGGGGCTTGGTCAGCACACCACGACCGCCGCACGACTGTATCACTTCCCGCACGGCGGTGATGTGATTGATTCCCCAGGTGTGCGTGAGTTTGGTCTCTGGCACCTGGAGCCGGAACAAATCACTCAGGGCTTTGTCGAATTCCATGACTATTTAGGTCTGTGTAAATATCGCGATTGCAAACACGATACCGATCCGGGCTGCGCTATCCGGGAAGCGGTTGAGGAAGGGAAAATCGCGGAAACCCGTTTCGAAAACTATCACCGTATTCTGGAAAGCATGGCGCAGGTAAAAACGCGTAAAAACTTTTCTGATACGGATGACTGACAATTAAGCTAACCGTCGTTAGAATCGTCCCCTTTTTTTCAGGATCCGGCATGTAGGCCGGATCAGGAACGACAAAACAATGGCCTGGAGGCTACCTTGTTAAATTCATTTAAACTTTCGCTACAGTACATTCTGCCGAAACTATGGCTTACTCGCCTGGCGGGTTGGGGCGCAAGCAAGCGGGCAGGATGGCTGACAAAACTGGTTATCGATCTGTTCGTTAAATACTACAAGGTCGACATGAAAGAGGCGCAAAAGCCGGATACCGCCAGCTACCGCACCTTTAACGAATTCTTTGTCCGTCCGCTGCGTGACGAAGTACGCCCAATCGATACCGATCCGAATGTACTGGTTATGCCTGCCGATGGCGTTATCAGCCAGTTGGGCAAAATCGAAGAAGATAAAATCCTGCAAGCCAAAGGCCACAACTACAGCCTCGAAGCCCTGCTGGCAGGCAACTATCTGATGGCGGATCTCTTCCGTAACGGTACGTTTGTGACCACTTACCTCTCCCCACGTGACTACCACCGCGTACACATGCCGTGCAACGGTATTCTGCGTGAAATGATCTACGTGCCGGGCGATCTCTTCTCCGTTAACCATCTCACGGCTCAGAACGTGCCGAATCTGTTTGCCCGTAACGAACGCGTGATCTGCCTGTTCGATACCGAATTTGGCCCGATGGCGCAGATTCTGGTCGGTGCGACGATTGTAGGCAGCATTGAGACGGTATGGGCGGGCACCATTACGCCGCCGCGCGAAGGCATCATCAAGCGCTGGACCTGGCCTGCCGGGGAAAACGACGGTTCTGTGGCACTGCTGAAAGGCCAGGAAATGGGTCGCTTTAAACTAGGCTCTACCGTTATCAACCTGTTTGCACCAGGTAAAGTGGACCTGGTTGAGCAACTGGAAAGCCTGTCTGTCACGAAAATTGGCCAGCCGCTGGCAGTATCTACCGAAACCTTTGTTACGCCAGATGCTGAACCAGCCCCGCTTCCTGCTGAAGAAATCGAGGCAGAACACGACGCCAGCCCATTGATTGACGATAAAAAAGACCAGGTCTAATCCATCAAAGGAAACGCTGACGTGCGCCTGATTATCACTTTTCTGATGGCCTGGTGCCTCAGTTGGGGGGCGTACGCCGCGACGGCCCCCGATAGCAAACAAATCACCCAGGAACTGGAGCAGGCAAAAGCGGCGAAACCTGCGCAGCCGGAAGTCGTAGAGGCGCTCCAGTCTGCCTTAAATGCGCTTGAGGAACGAAAAGGTTCCCTTGAGCGCATCAAGCAATATCAAGAAGTCATTGATAATTATCCGAAACTTTCCGCCACTCTGCGCGCGCAGTTAAACAACATGCGTGACGAGCCACGCAGCGTGTCGCCGGGAATGTCTAACGATGCGCTGAATCAGGAAATTCTCCAGATCAGCAGTCAGTTGCTGGATAAAAGCCGTCAGGCCCAGCAAGAGCAGGAGCGCGCCCGCGAGATTGCCGATTCGTTGAATCAACTGCCGCAACAGCAAACCGATGCCCGCCGTCAGTTGAATGAAATCGAGCGCCGCCTGGGGACGCTTACCGGCAATACCCCGCTCAATCAGGCACAAAATTTCGCGTTGCAGTCTGACTCCGCACGTCTGAAAGCGCTCGTTGATGAACTGGAGCTGGCGCAGCTATCTGCCAATAACCGCCAGGAATTAGCGCGCTTGCGCTCAGAGCTGGCGGAAAAAGAGAGCCAGCAGCTGGATGCATATTTGCAGGCCTTACGTAATCAATTGAACAGCCAACGTCAGCTTGAGGCGGAGCGGGCGCTGGAAAGCACCGAATTGCTGGCAGAAAACAGTGCCGATTTGCCTAAAGACATCGTCGCGCAATTCAAAATTAACCGCGAACTATCGGCGGCGCTGAATCAACAGGCGCAGCGGATGGATCTCGTTGCCTCGCAACAGCGTCAGGCTGCCAGCCAGACATTACAGGTCCGGCAGGCGTTGAATACTCTGCGTGAACAGTCGCAATGGCTGGGATCATCTAACCTGCTCGGCGAAGCGTTGCGGGCGCAGGTGGCACGGCTACCGGAAATGCCAAAACCACAACAGCTTGATACCGAAATGGCGCAGTTACGTGTGCAACGGTTACGTTATGAGGATCTGCTTAATAAACAGCCGCTGCTACGGCAAATCCATCAGGCCGACGGTCAGCCGCTGACCGCTGAGCAAAACCGTATTCTGGAAGCACAGCTACGCACTCAGCGTGAGTTGCTGAACTCATTGTTGCAGGGTGGCGACACGCTACTGCTGGAGCTGACCAAGCTGAAAGTCTCCAACGGGCAACTGGAGGATGCACTGAAAGAGGTGAACGAAGCGACGCACCGCTATCTGTTCTGGACCTCTGACGTGCGCCCGATGACCATCGCCTGGCCGCTGGAAATCGCCCAGGATCTGCGTCGTCTCATTTCGCTGGACACCTTCAGTCAGTTGGGCAAAGCCAGTGTGATGATGCTGACCAGTAAGGAGACGATTTTGCCACTGTTTGGCGCGTTGATTCTGGTCGGTTGCAGTATTTACTCGCGCCGCTATTTCACCCGTTTTCTTGAACGTTCGGCGGCGAAAGTCGGCAAAGTGACTCAGGATCACTTCTGGCTGACGTTACGCACTCTTTTCTGGTCGATTCTCGTCGCGTCACCGCTACCGGTGCTGTGGATGACACTGGGTTACGGCTTGCGCGAGGCGTGGCCTTATCCGCTGGCGGTCGCGATTGGTGATGGCGTAACAGCCACCGTGCCGCTGCTGTGGGTAGTGATGATTTGCGCCACCTTTGCTCGCCCGAACGGCTTGTTTATCGCTCATTTTGGCTGGCCGCGCGAACGTGTTTCCCGTGGGATGCGTTACTACCTGATGAGCATCGGGCTTATTGTGCCGCTGATTATGGCGCTGATGATGTTCGATAACCTCGACGACCGTGAATTCTCCGGTTCGCTGGGACGGCTTTGCTTTATCCTCATTTGCGGTGCGCTGGCGGTGGTCACCCTCAGCCTGAAAAAGGCCGGGATCCCGCTGTATCTCAACAAAGAAGGCAGCGGCGACAACATTACCAACCATATGCTGTGGAACATGATGATTGGCGCACCGCTGGTCGCTATTCTGGCGTCGGCGGTGGGTTATCTGGCAACGGCGCAGGCGCTGTTAGCGAGGCTTGAAACCTCGGTTGCCATCTGGTTTTTGCTACTGGTGGTTTATCACGTTATCCGCCGCTGGATGCTGATCCAGCGCCGCAGGCTGGCGTTTGACCGGGCGAAGCATCGCCGGGCAGAGATGTTAGCGCAACGTGCGCGTGGCGAAGAGGAAGCGCATCATCACAGTAGCCCGGAAGGAGCAATTGAAGTCGATGAAAGCGAAGTCGATCTCGATGCCATCAGTGCGCAATCCTTGCGGCTGGTGCGCTCAATTTTGATGTTGATCGCCCTGCTTTCGGTCATTGTGCTGTGGTCAGAAATCCATTCCGCTTTCGGCTTCCTTGAAAATATTTCTCTGTGGGATGTCACTTCCACGGTACAGGGCGTGGAAAGCCTGGAGCCGATTACCCTCGGTGCGGTGCTGATTGCCATTCTGGTGTTTATCATCACCACGCAACTGGTGCGCAACCTGCCCGCGCTGCTGGAACTGGCGATTCTGCAGCACCTGGATTTAACGCCGGGTACGGGCTACGCCATCACCACCATCACCAAATATCTGCTGATGCTGATTGGCGGGCTGGTCGGCTTCTCGATGATTGGTATTGAGTGGTCGAAATTGCAGTGGCTGGTCGCCGCGCTCGGTGTTGGTCTCGGTTTTGGTTTGCAGGAAATTTTCGCCAACTTTATCTCTGGCCTGATTATCCTGTTCGAAAAACCGATTCGCATTGGCGATACGGTAACGATCCGCGATCTTACCGGTAGTGTGACGAAAATTAACACCCGCGCCACCACCATCAGCGACTGGGACCGCAAAGAAATTATCGTGCCGAACAAGGCGTTTATTACCGAGCAGTTTATCAACTGGTCGCTCTCTGACTCGGTCACGCGTGTGGTGTTGACAATTCCGGCCCCTGCCGATGCCAACAGTGAAGAAGTGACGGAAATCCTGCTCACCGCAGCGCGTCGCTGCTCACTGGTGATCGACAACCCAGCACCGGAAGTCTTCCTGGTGGATCTGCAACAGGGGATTCAGATTTTCGAGCTGCGTATTTACGCCGCAGAAATGGGTCACCGCATGCCGCTACGCCATGAAATCCATCAACTAATTCTGGCGGGCTTCCATGCCCACGGTATCGATATGCCATTCCCGCCCTTCCAGATGCGTCTGGAAAGCCTGAACGGTAAGCAAACGGGGAGAACATTAACTTCTGTGGGTAAAGGTCGTCAGGCGGGAAGTTTGTAATGCATGAAGCTGCCAAATGATGTCAACGTGGCTCATTTAGCAGCTTAACATCATCTTCAGTTATCACTGGCCCCGGAGAGTATCATCCATACGCATTACTTCCTGACAACTCATCGCCGGAGAGACGATGAGTTGCAGGATTTCATATGATCAGTCGAGAGCTAACTCAGGTTTGTTCGCCATGCGACTGCAATAGTTCTGGTAAATCGCCATCGCTAACAGCGAGAAGAAGACAGGGCCGCCAATCATCCACAATGTGCTGTCCCAGTCTCCAGCTTCAACCACAGGTTGAATGATGGTGAAGACGTTCGCAAATGTCACCACCAGTACGACAACCACTGTCGCAATCATTGCCGACAAATGCGTTTTGAAAATCACAAATGGTCTGTCGAGATCCTGACGTGCTTTAAAGAACGGGAAAGCCAGCGCGAGGAACAGGTAAGGAAGCGTCATAGACACGTTCGCCATCAGCGTAAGCTTGTTAAAGAACGCCGATGCGGTACCGCCACCAAACGAAACCAGCAGGATGAAGACAGTAACCAACCCACACTGCATCCACATGGCGATAGACGGCATCCCCATCGCATTCAGGCGCGTCATCGGTTCCGGCCACAATGCTTTCGGCGTCCCCTGGATGATGGCTTTCAGCGGTGAATAGCAAAGTGTAAAGAACGCACCGGTATAAGCGAGGAACATCGACAGTCCGGTAATACGCGCAAACCATACGCCCAGCGACAATGACGCTTCAGGTGACAAATGCAGTGCGTTACCCAGCGTCACCCCGAGGCTCTTCATCAGCACATAGGTAATATTGCCGAGGTTAACGGAACCATTACTTAATACCTGCTGCCAGTTTGTGCTGACGCCCCATAAAAATATTGCCAGCGAATAACCGATTGAAATAACAATAGCGGCAAAAACAATACCTTTGGCAAAGTTCTTTTCTGGATTTTCCGTTTTATCAACCAGACCACCAACCGCTTCAATTCCGCCATAGGCAAAAATGGCAAATACCACAAACGATAGCATTGCCAGACCGGACTGATAACCTGGGTTCGGTGATGCAAGGAAATTAATATCCTGCGCGAAATGCCCACCATTTAATAACAAAATAGTAATGCTTACTAACAGCAATACTAAATTCAGACACATTACTGCAATACCGCCCACCGCAGTAATGCGGGCAATTTTATTAATCCCTTTTGAAGCAACGACGGTGACCAGAATCATCCATGCCACTGCCAGCAGACCAACCACCTGCGTAGGCTCCAGTCCGGCAATATGCCAGTGCTGGGTCATGTCGCTACCGTAGAGGAATGTTGAGAACGGTACCCAAACTTTCGCGGAGGTACTCACCATCCAGATGATATAAGAGGAAAACCACATAAACGTACCAATGAAGGCAAAACGTGGTCCGACACTATTATTCATCCAGGAATAGATACCGCCTTCTTCTTTGCGATAAGCAGCTCCCATTTCAGCCATCATTAAGGCGAATGGAATAAAGAATAACAATGCAGAAAATATATAAAAGGGAATCGCACTATAACCCATTAAGTAATAAGCCGATGGGCTATTGGCAAATCCAAATACGGAAGTAAAGATCATCAATATGAGTCCTATCAGACTCATCTTTTTTATCGAGTGAGGCATGAAACCATCCTTCATTTCAGCGCGTGTATAAAACGCGCCCACTGAACTGCACTGCCCAACATTGAGCGGGCAGCGTAAAAACCAATACAGAATTGATACCTGGATGATATCAAATATCCAGTCTTAAATTGTGGCCTTTAGCGGAAAAATGAAAACATATGCTACAGAATGGCGCTTATCACGCCATTCTTCGCTGTTAATTCAGTGATTTTTCAGAATTATGCCCGGTCAACGCTAAAGGCGATGACTTCAGCCAGTGTCTCCGCGCCCAGCGCCAACATCACCAGACGATCAACACCTAATGCCACGCCGGAACAGTCAGGCATACCGACTTTCAAGGCTTCAATCAGATTCTGGTCAATGGGGTGCTGCGGCAAACCGCGCGCCGCGCGCTTACGGTTATCTTGTTCAAAGCGTTGTTGCTGCTCACGGGCATCCGTCAATTCATGGAAACCATTCGCCAGCTCAATACCTTTATAATAAACCTCAAAGCGTTCAGCGACCCGATGATCTTCGGTACTGATTTGCGCCAGCGATGCCTGGCTGGCTGGAAAGTGGTACACAAAGGTCGGTTTTTCTTTGCCAATATTTGGCTCTACGCCAAAGGTAAACAGCAATTGTAGAAGCGTGTCGCGGTCTTCTTCAGTATCGGCAACGTTGCTCAAATCCAGTTTCGCTGCCACTTCCCGCAGTTGCGTTTTGTCGGCAGAGAGTGGGTCAATTTCCAGATAACGCAAGAAAGCTTGTTGATAAGAAAGGCTTTCTGCTGCCGGACAGTCCAGCACCTGTTGCAAGAGATCGTCCACCTCGTTCATCAACCGGTACATATCATAGTGCGGTCGATACCACTCAAGCATAGTGAACTCAGGGTTGTGATAACGCCCCATCTCTTCATTACGGAAGCTGCGGCACAGCTGGAATACCGGCCCACAACCGGCAACCAGCAGGCGCTTCATATGGTATTCCGGGCTGGTCATTAACCAGAGATTCATCCCCTGCGAATGCCCGGGGCCAACGAAACGTGTCTCAAACGGGACCAAATGAATATCGGTTACCGTCGCCTGGCTCATACAAGGCGTCTCCACCTCCAGCACTCCACGATCGGCAAAGAAACGACGGATCTCCGCCATAATCGCCGCGCGTTTTAATAAGTTAGGAATGGATGCGCTCGGCTGCCAGGATGCCGTTTCGCTCATAGTTAAATCTCCAGTTTTTGACAAGGGCACGAAGTCTACTCGCAACGCGACGGCGAGACAAATTTTACGCAGGAATAACACAACAGTGGGCAGTGACTAAAAAAAGCACGATCTGATGGTTTAGTAATTAAATTAATCATCTTCAGTGATAATTTAGCCCTCTTGCGCACTAAAAAAATCGATCTCGTCAAATTTCAGACTTATCCATCAGACTATACTGTTGTACCTATAAAGGAGCAGTGGAATAGCGTTCGCAGACCGTAACTTTCAGGCACTTACCCTGAAGTACGGGGCTGTGGGATAAAAACAATCTGGAGGAATGTCGTGCAAACCTTTCAAGCCGATCTTGCCATTGTAGGCGCCGGTGGCGCGGGATTACGTGCTGCAATTGCTGCCGCGCAGGCAAATCCAAATGCAAAAATCGCACTAATCTCAAAAGTATACCCGATGCGTAGCCATACCGTTGCTGCAGAAGGGGGCTCCGCCGCTGTCGCGCAGGATCATGACAGCTTCGAATATCACTTTCACGATACAGTAGCGGGTGGGGACTGGTTGTGTGAGCAGGATGTCGTGGATTATTTCGTCCACCACTGCCCAACCGAAATGACCCAACTGGAACTGTGGGGGTGCCCATGGAGCCGTCGCCCGGATGGTAGCGTCAACGTACGTCGCTTCGGCGGCATGAAAATCGAGCGTACCTGGTTCGCCGCCGATAAGACCGGCTTCCATATGCTGCACACGCTGTTCCAGACCTCTCTGCAATTCCCGCAGATCCAGCGTTTTGACGAACATTTCGTGCTGGATATTCTGGTTGATGATGGTCATGTTCGCGGCCTGGTAGCAATGAACATGATGGAAGGCACGCTGGTGCAGATCCGTGCTAACGCGGTCGTTATGGCTACCGGCGGTGCGGGTCGCGTTTATCGTTACAACACCAACGGCGGCATCGTTACCGGTGACGGTATGGGTATGGCGCTAAGCCACGGCGTTCCGCTGCGTGACATGGAATTCGTTCAGTATCACCCAACCGGTCTACCCGGTTCCGGTATCCTGATGACCGAAGGCTGCCGCGGCGAAGGTGGTATTCTGGTCAACAAAAATGGCTACCGTTATCTGCAAGATTACGGCATGGGCCCGGAAACTCCGCTGGGCGAGCCGAAAAACAAATATATGGAACTGGGTCCACGCGACAAAGTTTCTCAGGCCTTCTGGCACGAATGGCGTAAAGGCAACACCATCTCCACGCCGCGTGGCGATGTGGTTTATCTCGACCTGCGTCACCTCGGCGAGAAAAAACTGCATGAACGTCTGCCGTTCATCTGCGAACTGGCGAAAGCGTACGTTGGCGTCGATCCGGTTAAAGAACCGATTCCGGTACGTCCGACCGCACACTACACCATGGGCGGTATCGAAACCGATCAGAACTGTGAAACCCGCATTAAAGGTCTGTTCGCCGTGGGTGAATGTTCCTCTGTTGGTCTGCACGGTGCGAACCGTCTGGGCTCCAACTCCCTGGCGGAACTGGTGGTCTTCGGTCGTCTGGCCGGTGAACAAGCGACAGAGCGTGCAGCAACTGCCGGTAATGGCAACGAAGCGGCAATTGAAGCGCAGGCAGCTGGCGTTGAACAACGTCTGAAAGATCTGGTTAACCAGGATGGCGGCGAAAACTGGGCTAAGATCCGCGACGAAATGGGCATGGCCATGGAAGAAGGCTGCGGTATCTACCGTACGCCGGAACTGATGCAGAAAACCATCGACAAGCTGGCAGAGCTGCAGGAACGCTTCAAGCGCGTGCGCATCACCGACACTTCCAGCGTGTTCAACACCGACCTGCTCTACACCATTGAGCTGGGCCACGGTCTGAACGTTGCTGAATGTATGGCGCACTCCGCAATGGCACGTAAAGAGTCCCGCGGCGCGCACCAGCGTCTGGACGAAGGTTGCACCGAGCGTGACGACGTCAACTTCCTCAAACACACCCTCGCCTTCCGCGATGCTGATGGCACGACTCGCCTGGAGTACAGCGACGTGAAGATTACTACGCTGCCGCCAGCTAAACGTGTTTACGGTGGCGAAGCGGATGCAGCCGATAAGGCGGAAGCAGCCAATAAGAAGGAGAAGGCGAATGGCTGAGATGAAAAACCTGAAAATTGAGGTGGTGCGCTATAACCCGGAAGTCGATACCGCACCGCATAGCGCATTCTATGAAGTGCCTTATGACGCAACTACCTCATTACTGGATGCGCTGGGCTACATCAAAGACAACCTGGCACCGGACCTGAGCTACCGCTGGTCCTGCCGTATGGCGATTTGTGGCTCCTGCGGCATGATGGTTAACAACGTGCCAAAACTGGCATGTAAAACCTTCCTGCGTGATTACACCGACGGTATGAAGGTTGAAGCGTTAGCTAACTTCCCGATTGAACGCGATCTGGTGGTCGATATGACCCACTTCATCGAAAGTCTGGAAGCGATCAAACCGTACATCATCGGCAACTCCCGCACCGCGGATCAGGGTACTAACATCCAGACCCCGGCGCAGATGGCGAAGTATCACCAGTTCTCCGGTTGCATCAACTGTGGTCTGTGCTACGCCGCGTGCCCGCAGTTTGGCCTGAACCCAGAGTTCATCGGTCCGGCTGCCATTACGCTGGCGCATCGTTATAACGAAGATAGCCGCGACCACGGTAAGAAGGAGCGTATGGCGCAGTTGAACAGCCAGAACGGCGTATGGAGCTGTACTTTCGTGGGCTACTGCTCCGAAGTCTGCCCGAAACACGTCGATCCGGCTGCGGCCATTCAGCAGGGCAAAGTAGAAAGTTCGAAAGACTTTCTTATCGCGACCCTGAAACCACGCTAAGGAGTGCAACATGACGACTAAACGTAAACCGTATGTACGGCCAATGACGTCCACCTGGTGGAAAAAATTGCCGTTTTATCGCTTTTACATGCTGCGCGAAGGCACGGCGGTTCCGGCTGTGTGGTTCAGCATTGAACTGATTTTCGGGCTGTTTGCCCTGAAAAATGGCCCGGAAGCCTGGGCGGGATTCGTCGACTTTTTACAAAACCCGGTTATCGTGATCATTAACCTGATCACTCTGGCGGCAGCCCTGCTGCACACCAAAACCTGGTTTGAGCTGGCACCAAAAGCAGCCAATATCATTGTAAAAGACGAAAAAATGGGACCAGAGCCAATTATCAAAAGTCTCTGGGCGGTAACTGTGGTTGCCACCATCGTAATCCTGTTTGTTGCCCTGTACTGGTAAGGAGCCTGAGATGATTAATCCAAATCCAAAGCGTTCTGACGAACCGGTATTCTGGGGCCTCTTCGGGGCCGGTGGTATGTGGAGCGCCATCATTGCGCCGGTGATGATCCTGCTGGTTGGTATTCTGCTGCCGCTAGGGCTGTTTCCGGGTGATGCGCTGAGCTACGAGCGCGTTCTGGCGTTCGCGCAGAGCTTCATTGGTCGCGTATTCCTGTTCCTGATGATCGTTCTGCCGCTGTGGTGTGGTTTACACCGTATGCACCACGCGATGCACGATCTGAAAATCCACGTACCTGCGGGTAAATGGGTTTTCTACGGTCTGGCTGCTATCCTGACAGTTGTCACACTGATTGGTGTCGTTACAATCTAACGCATCGCCAATGTAAATCTGGCCCGCCTATGGCGGGGGGGGTTGTTTTGGGAGCAAACACCCCCTTTGCTGACCGA
>OAZV01000078.1_pt1 | contig 16045 bp, 17 predicted proteins | sample 1475841 | NCBI WGS metagenome assembly OAZV01 (sample SAMEA2579928, study PRJEB22360) | human gut metagenome | biome: human gut; feature: human-associated habitat; material: faeces | place: Denmark | collected 2008/2010 | reverse complement strand
AAAGGCCGGGGTTATAGCAGAAGCTAATCCTGAGTAAAACGGTGGATCAATATTGGGCCGTTGGTGGAGATATAAGTGGATCACTTTTCATCCGTCGTTGACAGATATACCGGAACGCATCTCTCAGACGGCATTTTTTCGATAACGTGTGTTCTTTCTCCTGCATCAGCTTATACAGGGAAGTCAGTAGCGGTTTACTCTGCATTTGCCTGACCGCCAGGCGTTCAGACACCGGCAACCCGCGTATTTCGTGCTCAATGGCGTACAGTTCACCGATTAGTTTCAGTGCTTCTTCCGCCGTCGCGCTTTTGGTACTGATATATACATCGTGGATTTTGCGCCGCGCATGAGCCCAACATCCTGCTTCCGTCAACGCGCCGCCTTCACAGCCGATCGTAACCTGTGAACGCATCTGCCTGCAGGATACCCCGGAAGGGACGAAGGTGCTGCTCCGGATGTTTACCCTGATGGTCCGGTGAGTAGGCGAACCAGACCGCCGGAGGTTCTGGCGAACCAGCATTCCGGTCATCCCGGACATACGTCCAGATATATCCTGTTTTCGCCTTCTTCCTGCCCGGTGCCAGTACTTTTACTGGTGTGTCATCAGTGTGAACCTTGCGGGTGTTCATCACATAACTGTACAGGGCATCATTCAGCGGAGTCATTAACTGGCAGCACGCATCAACCCAGTTGGAGAGTAAGGCCCGGCTCAGTTCGACACCCTGGCGGGCAAAGATTTCACTCTGACGATACAGTGGCAGGTGTTCGCAGTATTTTCCCGTTAACATGCGGGCAAGTAACCCCGGGCCCGCGATACCACGCTCTATCGGACGGGATGGTGCCGGTGCTTCAATGATGCAGTCACATTTTGTACAGGCTTTTTTTACCCGTTCTGTGCGGATCACTTTCAGGGCGCTGCTCACCAGTTCCAGTTGTTCTGCACTGACTTCCCCCAGATAATCCAGCTCACCGCCACACTCCGGGCAACAGCTTTCTTCAGGCTCCAGGCGGTTTATTTCGCGGGGCAGATGCTCCGGTAACGGACGACGATGGCGTGACTGTCGCAGCTGGCGGGGAACCTGCGGGTCATCCTCACGCCCACTGTAACGATCGCTGTCCTGTTCGCGTTGCTTCAGCAGGGCCTCAGCCTGTTCAACTTCACGACGCAGTTTTTCAGAACGGGTACCGAACAGTATCCGGCGCAGTTTTTCTATCTGAGTCCGCAGATGTTCTATTTCCCGTTCATCTTCTTCGATCTTTTCTTCGGCACGTGCCAGTGCAGAGCGCAGGAAGGCCTCCGTCTCTTCAACCAGACTCAGTTGCTGGTCTTTCTGACGGAGGGCTTCAGCCTGCTCAGAGAGCAACCTTTCCAGCTCTGCGATGCGAATGAGGTATTTCTGACTCATGACCGTTTTTATAATGCGGTCAGGAGTTTTTTACAACATTGTCAGTGAGTTACGGCGGGATGTTTTTGGCTGACGCCAGTCCAGCTTATCGAGGAGCATTGCCAGTTGCGAACGGGTAATGGATACCTTGCCGTCACGTACCGCAGGCCAGATAAACTGGCCTTCCTCCAGGCGTTTGGTGAACAGGCACAGACCATCAGCATCAGCCCAAAGAATTTTAACGGTGTCCCCCCGTCGGCCACGGAAGATAAACAGGTGACCGGAGAAGGGATTATCATTCAGCACATGTTGTACCTGTTCTCCCAGTCCGTTGAAGGATTTACGCATATCGGTAACGCCGGCAACGAGCCAGATACGGGTACCTGATGGGAGTGAAATCATCTTCCCCTCCCGCTCAGTTCGCGGATTAACACCGTGAGCAGCTCTGGCGATGGATTTTCCAGCGTCATGTTACCGTGACGGAATTCCACCTTGCAGGAACTGACACTGACTCTGGTCTGAGTGGAAGTGGATAAAGACGGCGCAATGGCCGCCACAGGTTCTTTCTGCTCATCCGGCGTTATTTCTACAGGTAATAATTCAACGCCAGTGTCAGAAGAGGTTGTTACCGGAAGACGCCGCGAAACACGCCCTTCGTTCTGCCAGAGCCTGAGCCATTTGAAAATAACATTATCATTGACGCCATTTTCACGTGCAATCTGTGCAACACAAGCTCCAGGTTGTGATGCCAGTTCCACCATACGAAGTTTGAATTCATTCGAATAGTTTTTACGAGGTTCTTTTCGCCAGTCTTGTAATTCCATACTTAGATGTCCGTCTATATCAGATGGGCGTCTAAGTTACCAATTCTCGTCTGATGGCTACATACGGCGGTCAGTTTACGCTTACGTTTTATTCGCCTTCAGGACAAATGGTGTTATCTCGCGCTCGTTGTTGATTTATATTCACGGCGGATTATCGGTTCAGCCCTCTCATTAACCGCTGATGCTGAGTTGATGTGTAGGGCTTTGCGTAATGCACCGAAAACACGACCGCGTGATGACCGCCTGCTGTTTCATTCAGATCAAGATGTTCAGTATAAAAGCAATAAATACAGAAAGTTACTCTGGCATTATGGGGTAATGTAAAGTATGAGTCGCAGAGGGAATTGCCTGGATAATTCGCCGATGGAAAGAGTCTTTCGCAGCCTGAAAGTGAATGGCTTCCGAAAGGTTTTAGCCATGCGGTACGCGATATAAACCAGTGGGTTAATGGTTATTACAACATTTATCGACCTCACACGAACAACGATGGTTTACCGCCTTGCTTACATGAAGAAAAGTGGAAACAGGTTATCCCGGTGTCCTGATTTTGTGATCCACTACATTTACACTTTTGATGATATTTATGCTCAAATAAGCGGTAATTTTCTGTCAGGTCCCGGTCAGAGACTGTATAGATATAAAGTTATTTCTTGTAGAGTCAAAACAGCATTTATCTATCGCAATAATCATTGGTGCGGTTATCGGCTCCCGACTAAGAGGGTGGTCGGCCTGAGTATTTATAAGGCGCTGCAATGCACTCGTGTCATATAGAGAGCATACATTTGAACCAGCAGCATTTCTCATAAAAACTGCTGACTTTGGTATGCACAAGGTTATCGGGCATGTCAATAAACTCTCTGAGCAATTGAACATACCAGGAGAAAGAGAGAATGAGCAGTTTTCTATTGCTGCATTTAATTGTTTGCGACTTAAGTCATCCTCCCCGGTAGAGGGAGGGGGATTATGTGGCACAGACGTATTTACTGTTGTGTGATTGCGCAGGTGATTCATCTGCCACTCCAAATGCTGAGTTCGAGATGAATATCCTCTCCTTAAGAGAGAGGATATTCCCCCCCCTCCGTTACGCTCGACTGTAAACCAATCAGATGAATTGATATGATGAATGGTATATGTTCTGTAGCCAACAATAGCACTGATAATACCAACTTGCCTAGCTGCGGACTGAAGCTGAAATATATCTCGTGCTAATAGATAGGGGGAGGGGAATCTGATTGGATTTACATCAGGCATAAGAAAACTCCGAAGTGGCTTATTCTGTTATTGTAACTGACAAAATGATAGTTTTTCAGGGTGGTCCCGTGAGATGTCATTAAGTTTGGGTGATTAGTTTTACCAAAAAATCGCTTTAACTAAACGATTAGTCATAAACATATGAAGGCTTCTTTATTGTTTCCCGCTTAACATGAATTTTTTCCTGAGGAGTTTTACGTTTACGAAGCTCCTGCCCCAGCAAGGTTCCAGTCCTCTCAAAATTAGAACTGGTGTTAGACATATATCCAAGCCTATCTCTTATTTTAAGATTCATCCACTGTCTGGCGTTTCAAGGGGCTGGCTCAGAGGGAGGAGAGAATGTATCACCACCATGCCCAAAGCGAAGCTGGAGATTTGTGTATACATACCTGAGAATAGATTAATAATGATTATTAATCAAACCATATTGCAGCCAATACACACCGTAACAAACAGTGCTTAACATTTATTACAATCGCTGACATCACCACAATCCCTGTGGCGATAGCGTCCTGAACGTTCGTCAGGATTAATTTGAGTTCTTCATATCATTCGTTATAATTTGGCTCAACCACTGAACTTCTGAAGCTGACATTTTTAGTAATGGCTGCCGTTCTCCGGCACCAGGTGGTCTCATATCATAAGAGCAGGAGCGCCGGTTTATTACTGTAACTCCATCCACATTGCACGAGCTTGAAATCAGAGTGCAATTTTTAGGTGCGGCTCTATCAACTATAGGTGCGGATATTTCTGGTTTAGGTGTAGAACCTCTTGAGAATAGACTTCCTATTGACAACGGCATCACTTAACTCCTGGTATATATTATATACAGCACACGCTGTTATCAGGTGTGCCAGATAAGTCCGGACTGGATTTTAACAACCAGCAGAGTAATCCTGTCAATCACAGATTGTTCATTGAATTCAAGCCCCGGAGCAACACCAAAAAGTCCGGGCACAAATTATATTACTCAGCTCTTTCTGGAATGCCGGGGTTTCTTTCTATACTCAATAAACCTCAAGATGCGGGTGTGAGCACCTGAAAGTGATCGTTAATTCGGGATGTCAGTGAGTCCGCTATATCCGGCAGTGTCTGGTTAAAAAAGACAGATATTGCTTCCCTGAACTCTCGCGTACTGCTGAAGTAGCGATTATTCCGGGCATGTTCGTTCATTAATTTCCACATTCTTTCTATCGGATTCAGGTTTGGACTGTAAGGGGGAAGGTAATGCAGCCTGATATTTACCACTTCCGCCCAGTCTTTCACTAACTGTGAACGGTGGTAACCTGCTCCATCCAGAATAACGTGGATTTTCTGGTTATAATCAGGATAAACCTTTCGTATCTCATTGAAAAAACGGGATACATTATATTCATTAATGGTTTTATATTCGCAGATTAGCGGTGACGTCAGTGCTTTCAGATTCAGCGCCCCCATGATATTCAGGCGTGTGCGGCTGCCTGTTGTTTTTACTGCTTTTTTCTGGCCTTTGCGTATCCAGCCATAGCTGATTTTAGTGGCCTGAGTCGGATGGACTCCATCAATAAAAAGAATCGGCTCATCACCCACAGTTGTTTTCAGTTCCTTATAATATTCAATGAATTGCCTTTGTTTCTCTTCACTGAATTTATGGGGGACGCCTGACGGTTTTTTGTAGGTGAAACCATTACGATGCAGCCACTTATTCATCCCCGGAATGCTGAAAATGATGTTCCATGTCCGGGTGACAAACGCAATAACATCGCGGGTATGGTGAAATAAATTATCGGATAACTGGCTGATTAAAAAGGCCGTTTGTTCAGCACTGAGTTTGCTGTCTGAGCCGCCGTTTTCGGGCTTCAGTTTTCCTTTATTCAGGAATTCGCTGATATGGTGATCAATCGTTGTCTGATGCAGGCGTAAAGCCTGAGCAATCATGGCAGAACTCCAGCCTTCGGAAGCCAGAAGAATGGCTTTAATACGATCTCTGACTCGCCCGTCACGACTGGAATCATGAAGGCGTTCAAGTTCAGCTTTTTGTTGCTCAGTAATGAATATTTTCATGTTGGACAGCATGATCTTCTGTTGCTGAAAAATCAAGCATCTTCAATGATCACGGGTATATATCTATTATATTCTGCTTTCAAAAATTTTATTTATGTACTCATTATGTGCACTTATTGGGTTTTGTTTTTTGTTTAACGCCAGCTCCAGAGCGGAAACTCTGCCCTCGAGTCCACGATGATTTCCTAATAAACGCCCCAAGAGCCCCCCTTGCCAGCAGACTGGACACAGAATCCATCCAGGGGTTTAACATAAGAACGCCATACCTGTGTCCATTAACCTTTATGCATGCATATCCTGTCTCAGTAACCATCTTCTGAACATTCTGTATAAAAGCCGGGTTCAAACTCATGGCACGGCTACCAAAAGAATTAACTAAAGACATATCAGCTCACTCCCATAAAAAATAAATATCCCTATAAATACGATAATACCTGATGATCATGCTATAAACAATAGCGCAATGTACAATCCACAGCGCCAGTCTAATGAAAAAAACATTAAAAACACACTTCCCCACCATTAAAACACCCAATAAAAAATTAAGCATAGCACTTTAATTAAACATATTTGGGCATTTTTTGTGTCTCCTGCACAATTGTGTTATGAACCCTGTCACGAAACTTATTCATATCCATGCTGTTAACATTGTTCTCAAAAAAAGTATCCGCAAGGCTGCTTAAAGCAGTACGAATACACTGATTTCTGATATCCATATCTGCTGAGGCCAAAAGAGTATCCATTTTTTTCTGAAAATACGGACTGTTTAAAATCATGTGATGCGTGGACGCCTGGGCACCTCTTACATCCAGCGAGAAGCCGCAATAAAAACCTGCGCGTTGAAAAACTCGCTCCCGGCCCCCCTCAGGTATGGTTGCCTAGTTATTTTTAGCAAATATATCAAGGAGTTTATTTACATCCCGGGAAATAAAACAAACACACTCCTCCCTCATCCACTCATTCTTTTTTCCTTCGTTTTTCATGTTAATGCACTGTATTAACTCGCTTTCCAGTCGGGGATAAGAGAATGAGATTTCCCTCCCCCCAAAAAAGAAACCATCTATGACTGGTTTTTGTCCGGAAGAATGAGGGGGCTTGCTATGCTGATTCCAAAACCACTGGAGTTTATTGTTCCCTGCATGCTATATTCCTCCCTGCCTGAACTGGTGCTTTATCTTCTTATAGATTTATCCGGTTTTAATTGATACTTTTCTCTCGCTTCCGGGTAAAACAATTCCTCTGCCATTATAAGAAAGCGCCCTCGAATGCGTCAAAGGTATTTTTTATCAGGTGAAACAAAAACGCCGACACTATTATAGGCCACCACTTTAATATCAGTATATCCTCTGTTCGTTAACTCATTTGCTGTGTATTCAAGCAGACACCGTCCCTCTTCTACATTGCCACTAAATGGAGAGATTGACGTTATTTTTTGTGTATCTGCAGAATAACACGGAAGGAGTCGAATATCTCTTATACTTAACAGGCAGATGCTCTTCATTCTTGATATGATTTCACGATGTCCAAGATACTCACTTCCATAAGTGATGTGGTTATCACCTGCACTACCATGACCAAGAATATAAACTTTTTTGTATGAATTAACATTAAACTCTTCAGGTGTAAGCAATCTGTTGTTTTTATATGCCGTTTTTGCTGCCGCTCCGATAGCCACATTCACATTTTTGCTTTTTAAATCAGCATCACTCAGACTATCAATAACATATTGTTGCGCTTTTTTCATAATCAGCCTTAACAGATTGATTCATAAAAATAATGTCATACGGTTCTTTACCCTTCCGGGCGCGGGGTATTTGTTGATCAAGAATATTCAGCGCCTGTTCAACCACTCCATCTTTTCCAAGAAAGACCATTAACCACTTTTTATCCTGAGGATGTGTTGTTTCAGAGGAAACAGATAATACAGAGCTATGATTTAATACATCGGAATAGTTAAGAGATGCGCCTGGTTTGACTACCAATAGTTCTTTTAATACAGTATTATTTATTTGACTTTTTGAGCATTGCTGCACGGCTTCCAGAAAAGCCATGATTCTTTCTTTTACTGAAGGAAAAGCGATACTTGTTTTAGCAGATTCAATTCTTCTTGCTGCTGTATGTGGAGTATTTCCTCCCAAAACAGAATAAGAAGGACTGATTAAGTTTCTTTGTAAAAAGCAGTTGCCTTTTACAGCAATACTATGCCCTCCCCCCCCCCCAAGTCCGGATGTTAAGTCTCTGCCTCCCCGACCAACTGCACTGACAACAAACATCCCCCCTGAACATAAAACTTTTAGATAAAAATGCGCAAAATCACTTTTTGCTTCACATTGAGACAAATAACAATAAAAACGCTTTATGTCTATCTCATAACTTTTGGAGCAGAAAAATCCTCTAAGACTGCAACAATCCTTTTCACTTAACCAGTTATAGAATATCCAGATAGCAAAGAACTCCGATCTGGTTATAGTAACTTTCACCGGGCAGTGATTAGTCCTGTTCTCAGTTAATGCTAACAATTTTTCTGGCCTTTCTGCATGGTATATAATCACTTATTGCGGCTCAATGCAAGAGGTATGCATTCTTCATGATAAACATACCTTACTCTATTCTTCATTCGTCATGTTAATTTTTTATTTTTCATTAAGACGCCACTTCACATAAAACTCATCTGTAGAACCATTTTCATTTATCATTATAAATGATAGTTCAGTTTTCAGCTTAAGAAGAAAATGCAATATGCATAAACTATCTTTCGAATTTGTTTGCACTATGCCACCAGATATTGTGGAGATGTTGTTACATAAAATCATAAAGGTGTTTTTATTATGAATAGTGGAAGTTATTATACCCCCTCCCCAAAAAAGTAGAATACTGTTTATTACAGACAGGCAATGATAATTTCACTGCAAACTATACCAGTCAGTAACCAGATTGTACGGCATCGTTATACTGGAAGAAATAAGGTTTTGAACAGTTCTTTTATTCATAACAATAAGATTAAGCAGGCTCTCTACATCCTTACACCTAAAGAGTATCATTTTCAGATTGAAAACTGGTAACCCCGTTTTACCTGTTGTCTGCATGCAGATTACTTTGCCCCTGTAAAAATCAGGATGTATGGATGCTGATAAAAACCAAAAGCAATTTTCATTATCGTATATTCAGGCAATCAGTGCAGAGATTCCCGACAACTTCAGGATAGACGTAACTGAAGCGGAAAGTGAGAGTATTCTGGAGCGGACAAACCACGGCAGAATAGCGGCATTTGCCGCGGGCGTAAAATTTGGCAGGAATTAACGTGAGTCAAGTTGTCGAACCGGCAATACCGGACAAAGGTGCTCTCTTTGAGGTATTTTACAACCCGTTCAACCTATTTCTTTCGTGGAAGACAGGCTCGTGGCAGGAAGCCATATTAGTCAGCTAACATCAACCCCCGGGGCACATTACTTTAATTCTGAAGCGCTTCACGAAGTATGTCGCTGCCTTTTGTAAAATAGCCTTATGCCAGCCTGCGTCGCCAGACATAAGGCTAGGATTCATAAAGACTGTGAACGAAAAACAAGTTCGGCAGGACAGTCGCGTCATCAACAAATCGGTGTTCTTGGCATTGAGCATCAATATCGAAGGTCAGAAAGAACAGCCAGGTATTTGGCTGGCCGAAAATGAAAGGGCGAAGTTCTGGCTCAATGTGCTGACTGAACTGAAAAACCGCGGTCTGAACGATATCCTCATCGCCTGTGGGGATGGTCTGAAAGGCTTCCCGGATGCCATAAACACAGTATATCCGGAGGCCCGCATCCAGTTATGTATCGTGCATATGATGCGCAACAGCCAACGGTTCATATCGTGGAAAGACGACATTGTTGGCCGTTTTGGTAGGTGGATGGCTTCTTGGACTCTCAATATATGAGTAATATTTACTTCTTCTCTCCTGAGTTTTAGTTGAAATGTGTCGCAAGAGTATCGGTGATACAATGCCGAAAATGCCATTTTTTCTATATATTGCTTATGGAATTTTCCCGCAAACTTTTTAATATTGAGTAAAACTCTCTTTCAGCCATCTCATTTGCAAATAATTTGCTATCTTTATCAAGCAAATAATAACCATCATAACTATTTGAAAAATCAATTGGCCAAAAACGATGACTATTTGCATCAAATAAAATATTACCCATATGTAAGTCTCCATGAATAATTTTACTCTCCCCCATATCAATAATCATATCCAGAAACATTTTGTCAGCATCTTCGGGAAACTGACTCATTTTCGTTAATGGTACACCGGGAACCTCCAGCATACGTAAACAGGTTCGTCCGTTTTCAGTAAATAATTCGGCACTGCCTTCACCATAATATATGTTAAATAAAAGACATTCTTTTTGCGCATCACTCGAATTAGCGTTGTTATACCTTTTGATAACACATCCAGGATTCTCTGGATCCTTAAATACTTCACCTGCAAGCCCCCTACCGATGCAGGGGTAGGGGGGGATGTCAAAATTTAAAGTCAGTTTTGGTCTTGGTAATGGTTGTGTTATTTTTATAGCTCTGTTTGTTTTTGTCCCCCCCCCTTGTTGTGTTGAGGTGGAGTAAACCTCATTCTGAGGCCGTGAAATACTATTGGATGAGGATGAGCTAATAGGTAACATATAAAACTCCATTTTAATTAACATTAATTGATTTATTGATTGGTTTTTATATTCATCTTTTCTTGGAAAGCTTGTTATCTACCTGTACAGACAAGGACAGCAGGACTTGCCATCATTCTACTGCACACATGTCAACGCCAATGTTACTTATTTTTTAGTGTATTTTCCCCTATATTTCTAGGCACCTGTTATCACTTAACCCATTACTGGATCGCAGCTGCAGATATTCCTTCTGCGAACGATAACCCAGCTCACTATGCGGATACCATTCCTTATAGCGTTCGAACACCTCCGCAAGGCTTTTTGCTTCCGTTAAATTCCCCCTCTAAACATGAACCTGTCAGATCAAAAATGTGCAAAACGTACCCTTTGCATTTATATTGAAGCACATAATAAACATAACAACAAAACTTTAAATGTGTTTTAATGAAAACGTTTTGTGTTTATATCATATCTTACATTATCTGTACTTTTTGACAGAAAAAACCACTAATATTACAATAATATTCTTTACAATGCATTAATAATGATTATCAATAAAAACATATTGCAGCCAATACTCACTGTAACAAGTAATGTTCAACATTTATTACAATCGCTGACATTACCATAATCCCTGTGATGATAGCCTCCTGCTGTCAATCATAGATATAATGAAAATATTCTTTAGTTGAATGAAGAGTATGGGGTGCTCTACTATATCACGGATACTAACATGCAAATACCTCTTACCTCAAGAAAAATTTTAAGCAGTTTGTATTTTCTCATTAAAGTTTGATATTAATCACTTTCATTTATGTCTGTGTTGTGCGTATAGATCTGATATAATCAGGTATTCTATCGCAAACATTTTTAATATCCCTGCTTGCCCCCTCACAGAGAATATCCACTTTCTTACAAAAAGAACCACATCTAATTATCATATGATTGACAGAACTTTGTGCAACACGGGTATCTAACGGTATTCCTGTATGCTCAGATACAAGCATAAAAACTCTTTCTCGAATATGCCTAGAAAGGGGGGATATGAAGCCCAATGGAACGACAACGTACGCTAAGCTTCTTACCCCGCTTAACGCACATTTGCCAACTTCTTAATATCCATCATCTTGCTATTTATCGCTTTGATCATCGATCCGGTAAATTCATCGGTGATTTGGGGAGAGAATGCTATCTGACTGGTTGGCAAATCCAAGCTAATCACTTTGAGCTCTTTTTCGTGCAGCATTTCTTTTAATGTGAACCAGCTTTTTTCATCCAGACGAGAAAGCCTGTCTATCTGTTCAATGATGATTGCATCGCCTTTCGCAGCATCATCAAGTAAACGAAGAAGTTCAGGTCTTTGCAGCGAAGCCCCTGATATAGTGGATCACAAAATCAGGGCACCGGGATAACCTGTTTCCACTTTTCTTCATGTAAGCAAGTCGGTAAACCATCGTTGTTCGTGTGAGGTCGATAAATGTTGTAATAACCATTAACCCACTGGTTTATATCGCGTACCGCATGGCTAAAATCACCATAACCATCTTTCGGAAGCCATTCACTTTTCAGGTTGCGAAAGACTCTTTCCATCGGCGAATTATCCAGGCAATTCCCTCTGCGACTCATACTTTACATTACCCCATAATGCCAGAGTAACTTTCTGTATTTATTGCTTTTATACTGAACATCTTGATCTGAATGAAACAGCAGGCGGTCATCACGCGGTCGTGTTTTCGGTGCATTACGCAAAGCCCTACACATCAACTCAGCATCAGCGGTTAATGAGAGGGCTGAACCGATAATCCGCCGTGAATATAAATCAACAACGAGCGCGAGATAACACCATTTGTCCTGCAGGCGAATAAAACTGATATCGCCGCACCAGACACGGTTTGGTGCGGTGGGGTTAAATTGCCGGTTCAGTAAATTTGGCAATGGCGGACTTTTGTCTTCGTTTAACCGGCTGTCGACTTGTCAGCCCGCATTCCCGCATCAGTCGTCGTGCCAGCCACCGTCCTGTATCAACGCCACTCTGGCACAACATCTGATTGATTGCCCGGCTACCGGCTGCGCCACGACTGAGAGCATGGAAAGCCCTCACCCGACTTCGTAATTCAATTCTTTGCATATTAACAGGACGCTTCACCTGCGCGTAATAAACGCTACGGTGAATACCGAATAAATGACAAAGAACCCGCACTGGCCACTTTGCTTTCAGCCGTGTGATTAGCGCGACAGCTTCCCGGGGATGTCGCTCATCAGCACGGCAGCCTGCTTTAGTATTTCTTTTTCCATCTCAAGGCGCTTTATCTGCGCTTTAAACTGCTGAATTTCGCGTTGTTCAGGGGTAATAGCATTACCAGCTGGCTCAATACCCTGAAGTTCCTGCTTATACAACCGTATCCATTTACGCAAATGGTCAGGGTTGAGCTCGAGTGCCAGCGCGACTTATCTGACATCACGCTGGTATTTAACCACCTGTTCGATAGCTTCAAGCTTGAACTCCGGGGAAAAGGTACGTTTAGTCCGACGAGTTTTGATCATGCATCACCTCATTTTCACTGTTTTAACATTAACAGGATTTCGAGGTGTCCTGAATTACCGATCCACTACAAAAAAGTGGTGTGGCTGGCAATCCAGTCCGCGTCACAGAAATGGACAATGCCGTTAAGGGACTGGCGAATGGCAATGAGCCGCTTTATTATCGAGTTTTGTGACTGTCTTGACGGTCACTTTTAAGAAAAGGCATTTACACACAATGATAAACAGGCTCCATTATCAGGTCTCTTTCAGTCAACAAAAAATCGTGATTTACACCACGATATAAAGAAGCATATTGAGCCCGGAAAAATAATGAATACTAACTCCTGCTATAATGTAGCTCTTTTTATTGCAGTTTATCGATAGCCATTTCACAACTACAAAGCCATGTGCTCAGCACTGCATTTTCTGTCCGGAGAGCTTTCCAAAACTCACTGATATGGTCACCATATAGTTGTCTAATGCAGGCGTTAAATCTCTGTAACCATTAGTTGCCCCTGTGATCTGAGACCAGAAGAGTAGCTTTACGCGATCTCAAATGTGCCTGTCCCTCCAGGAGTCAGGAAGAGGAAGATTCGGATTTATCACTGCCAGTGAAATGATTTAGTTTTCATTCCTGCGATTATCCTCCTCTCATTATTAAAAAACGAATACAAATATTAAATATTTATTATTTCTTTTTTTGAGGCTTGACACAAACACACTCGCTGTGTCTACTTGGCATTCGAATAATCTGCAAATATACTGATTTAAAAAATATATTATCCCGTTCGGCACTGTTTTATGAATGCATAATCACCTGTGTTATGACTATTCTTGCTCCAAAACGTTGAGTTGGAAACCATGAATAAAATATACTCCCTGAAATATTGCCATATAACCAAAAGCCTGATTGCTGTCTCCGAACTGGCCCGCAGGGTCACCTGTAAGAGTCATCGTAGACTCTCCCGTCGGGTCATTCTTTCATCTGTTGCTGTTTTGTCACTTTCTTCGGCATGGCCGGTTCTGGCAGCAACGGTCAGTGCAGAGATCCCTTATCAGATATTCCGCGACTTTGCCGAGAATAAAGGCCAGTTTACGCCGGGGAGCACGAATATTTCCATTTACGATAAGCAGGGCAATCTGGTCGGTAAACTTGATAAAGCCCCGATGGCTGATTTCAGCAGCGCCACTATTACTTCCGGTAGTCTGCCTCCGGGAAACCATACACTTTACTCCCCTCAGTATGTGGTTACCGCCAAACATGTCAGTGGCTCTGATACGATGAGCTTCGGATACGCCAAAAACACCTATACAGCGGTTGGTACAAATAATAATAGTGGTCTTGATATTAAAACCCGTCGCCTGAGTAAACTGGTGACAGAAGTTGCTCCGGCTGAAGTGTCTGATGTGGGGGCCGTGAGCGGAGCCTATCAGGCAGAAGGGCGTTTTACGGCATTCTATCGTCTTGGTGGCGGGCAGCAGTTTATCAAGGATAAAAACGGTAACCTCACACAAATTTATACAAGTGGCGGTTTTTTGGTCGGAGGTACAGTTGGTGCACTAAACTCCTATAGTAACGGGGAGATGATTACCACTCCAAGCGCTAATATTTTTAATCCATCACAGGGGCCTTTAGCAAACTATCTAATTATGGGAGATAGTGGTTCTCCATTATTTGCTTATGATTCTTGGGAAAAAAAATGGGTGTTGATTGGTGTTACATCTTCAATGACTCATTCAGGCAATAACTGGGTCGTCACCACTCGGGACTTCCTCGGCCAACAGTCGCAAAATGATTTTGACAAAACCATAACCTACACCTCTGGAAAGGGGGCATTACAGTGGAAATATGATGCGGCCAATGGCAGTGGCACCCTGACTCAGGAAAATTCAAGCTGGGATATGCACGGAAATAAAGGAAATGACCTGAACACAGGAAAAAACCTCCTGTTCACCGGCAATAATGGCGAGGTCGTTCTGCAGAATTCCGTTAATCAGGGGGCCGGGTATCTGCAGTTTGCCAGCAATTACAGGGTGTCCGCCCTGAACGGCCAGACATGGATGGGGGGCGGGATTATCACAGATAAAGGAACCCACGTTCTGTGGCAGGTGAACGGAGTGGCCAGTGATAACCTGCATAAAACTGGCGAAGGCACCCTGACAGTAAACGGGACCGGTGTGAATGCAGGTGGACTCAAGGTGGGGGACGGTACTGTTATTCTCAGCCAGCAGGCGGATGCTGACGGAAAGGTACAGGCTTTCAGCTCTGTTGATATTGCCAGCGGTCGTCCGACAGTTGTGCTTTCCGACGCACAGCAGGTTAATCCGGACAATATTTCTTGGGGATACCGTGGTGGACGTCTGGACCTGAATGGTAATAATCTTATCTTTACTCGTCTTCAGGCGGCTGACTACGGGGCCATTATCACCAATAACAGTGAGAAAAAATCAACGGTAACACTCGACCTTCAGACATTAAAAGCCAGTGACATTAATGTACCGGTTAATACTATCAATATTTTGGGGGGGAAAGGATCTCCGGGAGACCTGTATTATGACAGTTCTACCGGGCAATATTTCATCCTGAAAGCGAGCTCATATTCACCGTTTTTCTCCGATCTGAACAACAGCAGTGTCTGGCAGAATGTCGGAAAAGACCGTAATAAAGCTATTGATACCGTGAAGCAACAAAAAATTGAGACCAGCAGCCAGCCTTATATGTATCACGGCCAGCTAAACGGCAATATGGATGTGAATATTCCGCAGCTCTCCGGTAAGGATGTACTGGCTCTTGATGGTTCCGTTAACCTGCCAGAAGGCTCGATAACCAAGAAGTCCGGTACGCTGATATTCCAGGGCCATCCGGTTATTCATGCCGGGACGACGACCTCTGCCAGCCAGAGCGACTGGGAAAACCGTCAGTTTACGCTGGGAAAACTGAAACTCGATGCTGCAACATTCCATCTGTCTAGAAACGGTCAGATGCAGGGAGATATTAACGCCACCAACGGAAGTACCGTTATTCTGGGAAGTGACCGTGTATTTACAGACAGGAATGACGGAACCGGTAATGAGGTCTCCTCTGTAGAGGGAAGTGCCACTGCAACCACAGCCGGTGACCAGAGTGATTACCGCGGAAATGTGACGCTGGAAAACAAATCATCCCTGCAAATCATGGAGAAATTCACCGGTGGTATTGAGGCTTATGACAGCTCCGTGAGTGTGGCCTCTCAGAATGCTGTTTTTGATCGTGTTGGCAGCTTTGTCAACAGCAACCTGGCCCTCGAAAAAGGAGCAAAACTAACGGCTCAGGGCGGTATTTTCAGCACTGGGGCTGTGGACGTAAAAGAAAATGCCTCCCTGATCCTGACGGGGACACCTTCTG
>OAZV01000072.1_pt1 | contig 17890 bp, 13 predicted proteins | sample 1475841 | NCBI WGS metagenome assembly OAZV01 (sample SAMEA2579928, study PRJEB22360) | human gut metagenome | biome: human gut; feature: human-associated habitat; material: faeces | place: Denmark | collected 2008/2010 | reverse complement strand
GATTACCCCCTGGATCTGATTTCAGGCGTTGGGTGTGGATCACTATTGCACCGTTCGTGACAATATCAGGAAGCACTGGGTTGCGTTGTGCAACTTCTGTGATAACGGTCTGGCGGAAGTGGATAATAATGCCGCGGAAAGAGCGCTTCGTGCAGTCTGTCTCGGAAAGAAAAACTTTATGTTCTTCGGCAGCGATCACGGCGGCGAGCGTGGAGCACTGTTGTACGGGCTGATCGGCACCTGCCGGTTGAATGGTATCGATCCGGAAGCGTATCTGCGCCATATTCTGAGCGTACTGCCGGAATGGCCTTCCAACCGGGTTGATGAACTCCTGCCATGGAACGTAGTACTCACCAATAAATAAGCGTCAATACGGTGCTCCGTTGACGCTTACCTTCTTTCATTCGCTGAAGGTGGAATGTATCCACGGGGAACGCTTTAGCAGCCGGGAAATAATGCGGGCAACGGTGTTTAATTATATCGAGTGTGATTACAATCGCTGGCGTCGTCACAGTGCCTGTGGCGGTCTCAGCCCGGACCAATTTGAAAACCATAATCTCGCTTAGGGCCGTGTCCACATTACGTGGGTAGGATCAATCATCCATCCAGACACAAACCTGAAAAACAGATTTGGCAATACCGATACCAACAACCCTGATCGTACTCATGTGATGTTACTCCCAGCTTAAAGCGCTCCCGGTTCCGGTAGCAAACGCAGACAGTAAAAGTATGAAGTATGGCACTGACCACTTCAGGAAGGGCGTCCATCACATCACTACAGATTCAGCATCCACGTGCTGGTGAGCACATGGATGCCGGGTTATACATCTTTAACAGAGATTTTAATCAGTTAAAAAGGCTGTCGCCAGTCGGCGTTTTGCTTTGTCCATTCCGGCTCCAGCCACAGGTCTTCAGTGTGACATAAATGATATTCCTCCCATAATGCCTTTCATCCACACCTGTCACTTCAAAACATGTTCCGGGCCTGAGGATACAGCGGGTTTCCCCGGGGGCATTATCCGCTATATCCGCACCAGCCATTCCGTCAATCCGGTAATACACCTGATAGCCGGCCCCCTGACGACTAAATACATTGTTCTGTGTGGTGGTCAGGTATACATCCGTATTTTTATCTTCCGGAGTCTGGAGTATTGTGCCGGTTTTCAGCCATCCTCCGGGCCATTTCGACACCGTGCTCCGGAGATATCCCGGTGTGTGGCGCAATATTTCTGGCGTGATCATCCATTCTCCGTTTCTTACCGCCGCATCCATCAGCCAGTTATCCTGCGTCCGGGCGCGGGGAGCTTCTGATACCCGTTGTTGCAATTCCCACAGCATATATTCTTCTCTGGAATGGAATTGTCTTGAGGTACGTGAGTCATGACGCAGCATCTGTTCCCCATCTATGAACATCATATCTGAGAAAGATACTGTGGGATTGTTGTCCTCTTTCCCCCTGTAATCAATCATGCGCTCCAGTAGTGCCGGGCCATTGAGCCTGAGGACTGAATGTACAACAGTATTATTGTTCTGAGGGATTTCGGATAAAATGCTTAAAGGATACTTGTCCCACTGTTGCCGGTAGTTTGACAGGGAGACAATCATTGCCTGATTCACCATTTTTTTAGCTACCTGATATGTTATCTGCAAATCACCTTCTGGTGTCAGGTAATACAAAGTTTCTGCTTTTCGTGCCATAGGTAGGCTTTTATACTGTACTGATAAGCCATCGATATACCACGGGTGGAAGGGCGGGAATTTATGCCCTGAGTTCGTTGTGAAAGTGGTGGTCATAATGGCATTTTCCACCAAGTGGAGTCCCTCTGGACTTTTTCTCATGGCACCGTGATATGTATATAATATTTTTGACGTTTCTTCCTTTTGAATACGGGCGTATTCCGCAACAATCTCCGCCAGATTCAGAACTCCCTCTCCTAACTGGATATTCAGATGATTTTTGTAGGCAGGGTTGATAAAACGGTGTGTATCTCCTATCAGAATCAGTCTCAGTTCTTTCTTCAGAATTTCCCTGTCAGTTGTATCCATCACTTCTGTGAAAAAATTTCTGAACGTCAGACGTAAACGGCCGATACCTGATTGTTCTCGCAGATAGAACAGTTTGACCGATAATATCCTGCGGTCGATGTGGACCATACCCTGATGGCACATCAGTTTTAAAGAAAATGTTGCATCCGATACAATATTGAAACGAAGAAATCCCTCAAGTATTAAGGATGGGGCATCGTTGTCGGGATTGACAATAATATGTTCCTCCTGTTGCCACTGCCTTTCAGATAACCGTATCTCTCCGGCGGATTTTATTTTCAACGGAGCTGCATGTACTTTGCTACGTAGCAACACATTATTTTTTCCCTCAAAAACCAGATACAGCCGTGAATGGGGGGGGATATTTAGCTCTGAGATATTTACCGGAACAGTCGGCTCACCCTCTGCTTGCCACGCACCCTTCAGCTTCCCTGACAGTAACTCACCCTCCACTTTTTTCCTGACGCCACTCAGGTTTTCAAGGCACAATACCTGCTCTGCACTTCCGGATACCCGGGGCAGGAACATCATTGCATGGTTTGGTGTCGTCAGCGTTTCCAGCCGGTTTATCGTTGGCCTATGGCCCTTCCGGAAAATCCCCACCCAGTCACCATTATCCGGTAACAGCCGGAGTACGTCACTCAGTAAACGGGTATCCTGAGGCTGAATTGACACACGGGTTGTCCCGGGCAGCGATTCTTCGATCCCGGATATTGTCAGTTGAAGGGAATACTGAATCGTAGCAATCGTTAATATCACGCTGTTTTTGTCTTTTTTCCCTTCAACCAGAACAGGACTGGCCTCAAGCAAATCAATCGTTTCCGGATGGTCATTATCACCGGCCAGTATGATTTGTGCCGGTGATATCTGTGCTGTATCCGGCCCCGTAATAATATACCGGCTTCCGGGGGTTCCGGTTACAGCCGTGGTGTAATGGCGACTGCCGGTCAGCCTGAATTCCGAGTAATGCTCCTGAAGCTGGTAAACGAGCTGACGGTTCAGGGGGTCATAGCTGGCAGATGTTTCTCCTCCCCGGAACCTGACCTCGGGGGCCAGGCTCCATCCCATATCATGCAGCCTGTCCAGTATGGCGTCTGGTCTGTTGTTTTCTTCCGGATAAACAGCCTGCCAGCGTTGAACATCACATGATGAAACCCCCAGTTGAATACCATTTTCCTGGGAAACCGCCTCCAGAGTAATGCCATCACTGGTATGCCCCCTGAAGTTTCCGGCAAAACGGTTCAGTTGTGTCTCATCCTCCAGCTGAACCTTTATATTGTTCCCGGCCCAGTAAATCAGACTCAGCTCAAAGGCGACAGGTTTTAATTCTGTCAGAGTTGTTTCTGGCAGAAGGATCTCGTGAGAGACCGAGCTATTAGACAGCGTCAGTGTCAACGGAGTTTTTAAATCGCGGGGGATAATATAGCGGTTATTCCCTCCACCAGAGATGACAGTACCGCCACCAGAGCTCGTATGGAAGGTATTGTCCTTATCGTTACCCGTTAGCCAGTTTTCGCCGGCCGTTGTACCGACCAGGGTGTTTATTCCCTTCTGGGTGATGGTCATTACCGGCACCTCACCGTCCGTTGTTTTCAGCATGACCGACTGTGTTTGTTTTGATAAATCAAAGGCGAGCGGAAACTCTTCCGGTAGCCCGCGAAAAGAGAGCGTATTTTCTTTTGCCACAGGATTTGCATCAATATCATAATATCCCGCACCACCGACCTGAACAGTCAGGCCTCCGGTCCCCCCTTTCAGTATGAACCTGTAATCTTTCAGTGATATTGCCTGTGCTGTGCGTTCCGGTGTCAGGTCGCTGAGCACCCTCAGGGGAAGTATGGTGGTCTTCCGCTCTCCTGCCGTCACGGAACACTGACTGTTAAGCACTTCCAGTGGAGGACGCCAGCCACGGGAATTGCTGTCCGCGACTGCTTCCCGCCAGACCACTTTGTTGGACAGATATTCTATTTCAGTACTGGCCTTATACTGGTGACTGTAGCCCAGAATAATGGTGTCATACTCTCCCGCAGGGATTTCCGGCAGGGTCCGGGGCCATTTACTGTTGGCGTAGCCGTGTGCCAGGGCGTGGTAGGGGCTGATGCTATAGGCATAGCCCACCTTCTCACGAATTTGCCAGTCCCCTAGGTCAGGACGATGACCGATTTTTCGGTCAGCGTTAAAAGAGCTTTCTCCCCGCAGGACAGGGGGAGACTGTCGCAGATCCAGTTCCATTTTCCCCAGTACCTGGTTTCCGGAGAAATCCAGCACACCTCTTTCCGGAGAGGCCACGACAATGTGTTTACTGCCGTCAGTCAGGAATTTTTTATATTTCAGCCATTGTTCATAGCGCTCTTCTTTCAGTGCCACATTGCGGGCAATAGCGGGAGCCCCCATACCAATAGCGGCCACAGGCCCGGTAGCAATAATAAGAGGAGGAAAGACCGCAGAAGCAACCGTCAGTCCCAAAGAGATGGAGTCAAAGGCGACCTGTACCCGGGCCGCCATAATATCAGAATGGCGTGTGGCCTGCTGGAGCTGAGTGACACTGTTGTACAGATTCCAGGTACCAAGAGCGGTTTCCAGTACGGGAAGTTCAAGAACGCGGGCACTGGCGGAGAGCGCCTTGCCCATTGTGCCTCCGGTACGAGTTGCGGCTGAGCGCAGACCTGCAGCCATGGCACTTTCCAGTCTGAATCCCTGAATACCCTCTGTATTCAGGAATTTATTCCCGGCAATCTGAATCATGCTACCGAGAGTGGCTTCGGCTAATTGTTTGGCGTCCATAGCCAGGTTGACATGAGCCAAAACATTGCTTTCCTGCCCCTGCTGTAGCATGCGGGCATACTGAACAATACCAACCACACTCATACCGAGATCGAAATCCATGACCCCACTGGCAGGCAGGGCCGAAAGCATGGAAGAAAGTTTCTGAAAACGGGATACTACTTCTGGTGCTTCCACAGAAACTGTATGTTGTTTTTCATCATCACGGACCTGAAGGGTGAATCGCCCGCTCCCGGCATCAGTCAGCTCAATATGCTCAGCAGAAAGATGACGACCGGATGAGCGGGTAATACTCTGGAAGCGTTGCTGCAGAGTTTCCAGTACGCCGGCGAGTTGCTGTTTTATCCGTGTCGCCTGCCGTTGCAGGCGAACCTGTGAGGAGACCATATCATCGAGTGTCCCGTTAATCATATCCGGATCGATGGGCCGGGTGCCGCTATACAGTCCCTGAGTCTGCAGAATTTTTCGTATGTTATCAGCCTGTTCTGGTGTCAGAACTGTGCGGGACAGATAATCATGCAGCACATCACCGTTCAGACGCAGAGAGGGGATTTGCTCCGGAGTGGGGGGAGAAGTGATACGCCGGCCGTCAAGGGTGGCTCCGATATCATAAAGTGTTTTTACTGGCAGGGAGATACCTGCAACAGCGACCGGTTCAGCCAGATTCGTCAGACGGTCAGCAGTGGTGTGCTGATGGCGGGTGCTCAGTCCAGCATCATTAACTGGCAGCAGCTTGTTCCAGATCATATCTGAATCGGCATAATGTACTTGTATATGTTCACTAATGTCTTTGTTTAATAAGCCATAATATTCCTGAAGCGTCGGGGTTAATTGTATGCCAGCTTCAATAAACTTTAGTGCATCCAAAGGAGAAAAGAAATCTGCATGCCCAAAGTTTGGATCAGTGACCCGGAAAATATCTTCCAGTTGTTGTAGCACCAGTGTATGGGTAGGCGTGGTTATTAGAGCACGTTTAACGCCTTTCTCATGAAACAGTTGGGTTAGGTTTTTTGGATTCCATACTGCCTTCTGTAGTAGCGATTTGTCGGCAATATGTTTGTTTCCCTGATACTGCAGCATTTCAATCAGACGATAAGCTCTGGCCATTATGGCCTTATCATCTTCTGTCAGAGGCAACTTATCGCGCTTATAGGTCTGATGAAGAGCACTGACTGTCATCAGGTTTTCCTGGAGAATGCGATAATGAGCGGTATTTTCAGTCTGGAGATAAAGTAAGGCCATCCCCATGCAGCGTCCTTCCTGAGAGATCAAAAGTGATTGAGGGTGAAAGTCGATATTCTGGCTGCCATATCCTTTAGCCATTTCAAACCATCTCTGTGCATGTTGGCGATAAAATTCTGGCCATGAGAGCAGGGTATATTTAGCGTGTTCCACGATAAAATGTAATGAAGATACTACGGGTGCAGAGGATATAATATTTTCATTAAAGCCAATACCTTTGAAATTATAAGGGAGAACAAAACTGGAATCCTGTATTACTGTAACTGGTGGTCGCCCGTACTCCTGCTCTCGACGCAATAGCCTACCCGTGCCGGGTAATGCGGCAGAGAGTAAGGGAAGGACTGCATCAGCAAGAGTTGGTAATCCAGAGAGATGCTGATGTATTTCTGTTAAAGACTGATAAGGTCTTTTTTCTGCCTCACTGAGCAATTTATTAATATTCTGATCACTCAAAAAACATGAAGATACAGAGTTTTGCAGAAGTTGGCGAAGATTATGTTCATTTAGTGTTTTTTCTCGCATGTTTATATGAATTTTATATAAATCCTCAATATATAAATTCATAACCTCAGATGCCGGATTGTCAAAACCATCAGCAGCACTGACCATCACCTGCTCTGTAATTTTTCCGTTATTGGATGAGTAGCCCATCCCCAGAGGATTAACATTTTGACCGGGTACAGGCGTCAGCAATTCATTTGGCGATAATTGTGATATTTTTTCTATAACTTCAACAGGGATTAATTCTGTTTTTTTCTTATCCAATATATGATTATATATCAGTGGTAACTTCTCACTAATATCATCTGTACTGTAGTGCTCTTTTAATATGTTGATTAAGGCAGAGGAAGGTGCCGGTAGCAGACTCTCTGCAGTATGCACTCCTGTTATTCCTAGTCCAGTCATTGTATAACGGGAGAGGATGTTTAAGTCAGAAAATACATATCCTTCACGATGTAGACGATCAAGTATATGTCCGCTATAGACCACTTTATCCATATTATGGATAGCTATACGGGGATTCCCTTTGAATTCCTCATTGATTTTTTGTATTTTCTCATGAATGTTTTCAACATATTTCTTTTCGAATGCTTCAAGGTAGTAATAATAATCAATGCTGCTGTCAGTATTGCCTGATATTTCTTTTAACTGTTTAACAAGTTTAATTTTTTGTGATTTCGTAGACAAGTCTTGCCATATATTGGAATCTTTATTTATTTTCTCAAAGTAAAGTTCATGTGAATTTATATTATCTTTTACAGCTTCTACCTTTTCTTTCAAAAAATTATTCTCATAAATAAAACCAGCTATTTCAAGAAGTGTATTTGCCTCCTGAGAAGATAGTAAGCCAAGATGATCTTTCATTGTTAATTCAAGATATCTTTGTAACATGACTCTCCCTTCCCAATTTTCAGGAGTCTTATTCTTACTCATATCATTAAGAATGTATTTTAACTCCCTTTCCATAACCGCGAAGGAGAATAATTCCTTTATAAAAAGAGTATGCTCAGTTTTATCACTGTAAAAGATATTTATTTGTGTGTGTGGATTGCTTGCAAGGAAGGCTTTTATTGACATCCTAAGGTCATCGTCGATGTTTTTATATAAGTCAGGGTAAATATTAATTTTGTTTTCTACGGGAATATTCATCCTCCTGATTTTTTCGGCTAACTGTACTTGTAGTGAAAATAAAGACCTTTTTGCTATATCATCATTTACCTCTTCCATAAGTATATGGATCATTTGATCTGTTTCATACAGTTTTTTAAAGTTGATGTCTGATGCATCAATCAAATCATTATAGCGCTCAGCAAGGATTTGTATCTTTTTTTGTAGGTTTTTCTTGGCATTAGTGGGCCACTGAGAGAAAAACGTATTAGTATCTATTTTGGTTAAGAATAATTCCGGAAGATTTTCTTTTTTTATTGTTGAAACATCTTTGAACATGAAGTCATCAACACACCGGCCTTTTCCTATGCACCATGTACTTTCATCTGCTGGTGTGACATCGTTGATGCCAATCGACACAGGGTTTAACCAGTCATATTTTCCTGTGCCTGTTGTTTTGTATACACCAATATAAGCTTTATCACCTAGTTTTTTATCATTGATGAAGTCTTCACCTAAAACTCCTCTGCTTCGGAAAAATTGCAGCATTTTTCTTTGAATCAAATCCGGACCGGATATCTGAAGGGTACTCAGCGCTTCCGGAATAATAGTATCTTGTCTGAACTTGGAAAAAAGACTCCCGGAAAGGTATTTTTTTACCAGTATCCCCCCAACTTTGTCTGTATCTGGGAGTGAAGATATGTCATCAGTCTGTTTGAAGTATATTTCACTCTGGACATTATCTCTTATTTTCCTTAGTTCCCTGTAAGCCTGATTCTGGCCTGCGATAACAGCATCAACCACCTCACTACCTTTATGTGATAGCATGAACCCATTGAGTCCACGAATATTCCATCCATTGGTCCATAGATGGTAGCGACGAAGAATGGGCATTGTATCGCGTGGGATAGTTGTGTCGATCTTAGTGAAAATATTAGCTTCAGGTAGTTTAGATATTGATGCTAATATATTTCTAATAACTTTTTTATCTGCATCATTGATTCCATCATAGTTGACATCATCTAGGCTTTGCTTATTAACATGCCTTAACACACCATCAGATATTGCACGACGTAGCTTTAAGTCTTCCAGGAAACGATTATCTCCTTTTGTTTCCATCATGATTTTAAAAATCACTTGTTTAGAATATGCAGGCATCATATCTGTATCAGTATAGATGCCACCATGCTCTTTAAGAATATACATTCTGAGCAGGTCTGAGGCGGCAGGATAGTTCCAGCGAAGTAGCATTTCCGTTTGATAGTTATGATTATTTTCTGCCTTTGATAAAGACGTTAAAGTATTAACGTCCTTAATTGAAATACGAGTTTCACCAAACTCACTCTGTAAGTCATGAATGATTTTTTTTACTGTTCCTTTATTGATATTAATAGTTTTGTAAAAGCTATTAATATCATCCTCAGATAGCTTAATCACATTTTGGAGATAATTTATTCGAGATTTATCATTGATTTCTGTAACTCCTTTCACAATACAGTGGTTGAAGAAGTCATCCTGGAGTTTGATCATGTTTTTTAAAAAAAGTGCGTTAAACCTGTGCTTCAGGGGGGTGGCTATTTTTTGATAATCATTATAAATTTCTCTAAGTTGATTCAAATACTCCTGTTGTCCTGATTGACTATTGTTGTATTTTTCTCTTATTTCATTGTATTTGTTAATGAAATCAATATTTTTTTGCTGGGTGTTCTGTTGTATAGTTTTACATGCTAAATCAAAAGCAATTTGTTTTAATATACTGGTAAATTTTGCCGCACCAAAAGCATTTTCATCAACCCAAAGATAATAATTAAAGTCATCATAGGTTTTCAGAAAAGCCTTGATATAGTCAGTGATACTTTCAGGTGGGGAACCTGCTACCCATATAGCATGAATGTTTTTCTCAATATCTACGGTATGTGAATAGTATTCCTTTTTTATATCTGCTATCATTGCCTCTATATTTTTAGAGGCCGTTTCTTCAGTGGGAATTTTCTCCTTGAGACTTGTTAATAAGTCAGCTTGCGCCTGTAGAAATTTCAAACCTTCACGACTATTTTTTTCCTTTAATTGATTGTAGCCCGTAATGGCTTTCTTTATTCCTATGATCTCTGTTTTATGGCTATTTTTCTGTTCGTCGCTAAGTGGAAGCCTCTGGTCAAAATTTTCTGGTGTTAGCATGTGTTGAGTATTTTTCTCAACTACAGGAGAGCGTTTTTTTCTTTTTAGTAATTTATATGATAGGGAAGGTTGGCTATCGTTTTCTGATTCCGTTGTTATTTTATTCAATATATTGTCACTGGCTATATTCTTTGTTTTTAGTGAGTTATTACTTTTTTTTATATTATTTTGTGATTTTATTGCATGTTCAATATGTTTTATTTCTGTATCAGAAGCATCTCTGGAAATGCTTATTTTTGAAACGAGATTATCTCTGAAAGATTTTGTGCTTTTTATATCATATCTATTTAAAGAGTGGGGGTTTTCTGTTTCCCGCAGACCATTATAAAAATTCGATAGCCCAAGTAATGCGTTATGTAACAACGAGGATTTCCAGTTGCCTGTATGATGGGCAGGTGAGAATGTTCGGTGCTCATATCCCTGGATTTCTTTCTGAATCATTTTTCCAATAGTAACAACATCTTCTAGAGAATTTTCTTTCAACACAATTTTGTCAAAGAAGCGTAGTTGGGCTTCTGATGCTGTTCTTACCGGCCTGATATTGCGTTGAGAATTTTCTTGAAAAATTGTGGTGTCGCTCGATTTTTTTTGTTTCTCTTGCCCTGAGAGAGCATTATTGACAGGATTGAAAAGAATCTTTTCTGGTATTTTCATAAATACACCTCAACATAAAATACATTTATATTTAAATGAAGATAAAACATTAAAAAACTAAAAGCTCATGGGGGGGGGTAATAGAAACTTTTTTATGAAAAATCATATTAATTTTCAGGTTGTATTCGATTTATATGCCTGTATTATCTCCTCCTAATGTATATAAATATCTAATGAACATCAGATGTTTCTGTAATATACATTTGCATTCTAAAAATACGATCTTACAGGACAGATGAAAAACCAGAGAGCTGTAAAATCTCTAATCTTGCAATCATTACTGATATATGTGGAATTTCCTGTGATTTATCTGCTATGGGTAAGGCGGTGCTTTAGTATCAGGGCTATAATAACATCTTTGTTTTTAATATAATAATAAAAATATTCCCCCTTATGCCTGAATTGTCTGTTACATTAGCTTCTGGAGGCCTTACGAATAAGGCTACCGCACATATGCTTTTCTTTAGCAAACAAAAACAAGTCTAAACCTTTTTGAAAAATTAAAACCAGCAATAACCAGCAGTCAATACCCGATGGGTAAACACAACGGTAATGCCTCCCAGTTGAATGCGATGTATAATGCTCACTTTGAGGTTTACCTATGGCCAGCATTACCGTTCATTGCCCCCGTTGTCAGCCTGCTCAGGTTTATCTTCATGGGAAGAACCCAAAAGGACATAACCGGTTCCGCTACCGGGACTGCCAGTGCGTGTTTCAGCTCATTTATTCATACGAGGCCCGCAAGCCCGGGGTTTAAAGAGCAGATTACTGAATGGCTTTCAACGTTGTCAACGCCACGATGTTTGACCGTTTTGGGGATGCGGACGATTTCCTGGACTGCTTTATCATTCCAGCCCGCATTGTTGGCGGTACATTTTGGGGCTGACGGCACCCAGCGATAATTTTATACGCCGCTCGTTATACCATCTGATGTAAGCATCCACTTGCTGCATGAACTTTTCTGGCGTGATGCCCGATCATTTACGCCCATAATACATTTCCGTTTTCAGTCTGCCGAAAAAGCCTTCGCATGCGGCATTATCAGGTGAACATCCTTTACGGGACATTGAGCGAATAAGACCTGCTGCATTCACTCTTTCCAGCCAGCCTGGCCAGCGATAATACCCACCTCTGTCACTGTGTATCACCGGTCGTTCGCCAGCATTTAACGTTTCGACAGCGTTATCCAGCATGGTGTTACCCAGTTCTGCGTCGGGACGTGTACTGAGAGACCAGCTCACAACTTTTCCATCGAAGCAGTCCACCACCGGTGATAGCCAGACTTTTCCTGCAGGAAGCTGGAACTCCGTGATATCTGTCAGCCATTTCTGATTAGGTTGCTCCGCCTTAAAATCTATGGCGATAAGGTTATCCGGAGCCAGTCCGATTTCTCAGCAATATGAGCTGTAGCGGTGACGACGGTTACGGCTGACGACAAGCTGTTACTCCACAATAAGTCTGCGTACAACCTTTTCTGATAGCCGACCCCCCTCATGCCTGAGCATCGCATGTAAGCGACGATAGCCATAACACTGGTAGTTACTATTAAAGATATCTGTCAGCATCGTACGTATCGTGGCTTATTTATCGCCGGCCTTCAGTGCAGCACGGTGATAAAAATAACTGCTACGGGCAAGACCCAGAACACGCAGTAATTCTGTCAGGGGATATGTTTGTCTCAGGGCATCAGTAATCTTTGTTTTTTCTCTGTTGTTCAGGTGACTGATACTGATGCCCGGGGCTTTTTTTATGATTTCCTCCGCTTTTTTCAGAATATCCAGCTCCATCTGCCGGCGGCGTATTTCCTGATTCAGTCGGGCGACTTCCTCCCGCAACGCATCGCGTTCTGCCTCCAGGGAAGGGGCGTTATGTTTACGCATAGTCTGGTAAGCACTGTTGCCGATAATTTCATCTTTCCATTTATACAATACCGCACGACTGACACCAATACGCCTGGCGATTTCACTGGCTGATCCTTGTCGTGTACAGAGTGCCATGACAGCCTGACGTTTGACTTCTGGTTCAAAGGGTGCAACCGGATTGGTCTTACTGGTAAATATACGTCGTCTGTCGGGGTAACGTTCATTAACCCAGCGAACGAGCACATCGGTGCAGGGATAACCCAGAGTTCTGCTGGTAAACGCCAGGCAGCAGCCGTGGTTAAGATAATGTTCAACGGCAACCTGTTTTTGCTCATCTGTGTAACGGGGCTTATGACGAATGGATTCTTTTACTCCGCCACCTGCTTCCCATGAACGGATCCAACGCCGCAGATTTCTTTTCGAAGGGTACCCCAGTTCGCGTACGACGGGGGCCAGTTTCTTACCATATTTGAAATAAAGCTCAATGGCGCGAATTTTTTGTTCTTCAGTAAACATGTTTCATCTCCTGATGAGTCCAGGAAATCGTCAGCATCCCCGTCCCGCCCTGGCGGACAGAGGGTTAGTGCAGAGCATGTCGCGCAAGGGCAACTGCCTTGATAATGCGGTAATGGAGAACTTCTTTGGTCACCTGAAAGAAGAAATGTACTATCGCCGGGACTACAGAAATGTAGAAGAGCTGGAAAATGCCGTTAACGAATACATAACTTACTGGAATCAAAAAAGAATAAAACTCAGTCTTGGGGGACTCAGCCCGGTAGAATACCGGACTGAGTATCAAAAAGCCGGTTAACTGAAACTGTCCAGGTTTTGGGGTTCAGTTCAAACTGTACTGACCACACTCACTTTCCCTGAAAATAATCCGGTCGTTCAGCCAGTTCACGGGCAATCAGTTCATCCGCAAACAGTGGTGCATACCTGTTGATACGTTTCTCCAGATTCCGCCGTCGTACCGCAGCCTTACGTTCTTCGCGCCAGCGGCGCACCGGGCGGTCAGAAATAAAATCCAGACAGACCGCATACCCTGCTCCGGCAACCCAGCGTGACATAACGGATGCCGGTGCAGGCTGCCCCGCCTCCACCACTTCTGAAACCAGTTCATGCTTGCCAGGACAGGGAGAAGGCAGTTTCCAGCGCAGTGAGTAACGCCACTTCACGCCGCCTCCCGGAGTTTGTTCGGCACCATCCACCGCTCCATCTCACGGACAGCATGACCGGCCTCCCTTGCCGCCATACCAGCCTCTGCGATGACCTGCCAGAATGGCATATCCTGCCACTGCCAGCGTTCCATTCCGGCCAGTGACGGAAAACGCTCACCCCACTGCCAGAACAGAGTTTCCAGGTCATGCTCTGCCACCCGGTCACTCCAGCGTGCATGCCAGCTTCCGACTGTTTCCGGTGAATGGAACGCCAGTTCGATTTCAGCCTGAGCAACCAGCGCCTGGTACGCACGGGCTTTCTGCTCTGCCTCCCGTGCCTGCTGGCGGCTGTACTTCTGCATGACCAGCGCGGATTTATGGCGACTGCGTTCCCTGACACGGAACCGCACCGACGGGAACAACCGCTCTGCTGCATCACCGGGAAGGGGAAGGAGGCAGACCTCGCCCTGTGTTTCAATCAGCACATCGATGGCATACAGCCACTGAAGACGGTTGCCGTGCAGTTCTTCTGCGGTCAGGGACGGCATGAAAAATCGCAGGTCAGACAGCGATATCCTGCGGCTTCCATTCAGACAGCGGAAAAACGCCCCCGCATACGGATATTCCGCCAGCGTGTTTCCCTGATGGCGGCGTTTTTCCGTCTCCGCCACCGCCGCCATGCGGCCTGTTGCTCTGTGCTGAGGGGTATCAGTGCCCGCATCACGGTGTGTTCAGCTCAATCTCGCCGTCATCGCAAAGCAGCGTTTTTGACGAGTAGCCATTGCGGGTATTAGAGCCTTTTTTAGGTGCATTTTTCTCATACCCGAGATGGTCAGTCAGCTCTGCATTGAGCGCCGTTTCGACGGTCAGCTTAGTCAGCATACGGGAAAACTGGTTAAGATCAGCTTCGGTTTTAAGGCCCTTAGCCAGTTCAGCCGCCAGCGCTTTGAGTTTATTTTCGTCCATAATTTGCCTGTCTCCGGTGTTGGAGTGAACATATCAAAAACAGGCAATTACACAAATCTATGTACAGGCTCTCAATAGTGCATCCAATAGATGCGCTAATCTCACCAGATGTATATCCTAGATAATTGTTCATATCTGCATGTGTTTGCCCGGCAGTTAAAGATAAAACCATACTTAACAGACATAATGCCCTTTTCATAGTTCACACTCCAGTGTAAGTATTGTTCTGGTTAACCTAGGAAAGGGGAGATGGAAAAAATATTTCAAGGTGATTTTTTTGTATATATAGTTTAACCATTTTTTTCCATGTTGTGAGGCTGTTGATAAATATCATGTACGAGGTTCTTACCTTACTGCAATCCATAACGTATGAATGCTTCTACCATTAAAAACAAAATAATTAATTTCTTTATGCATTACAATGTTGTTGTAATGCATTTCATTCCATCTCATGCAATTGCAAAGGCATTTACTCTGGTTTTTTTTTGATTTGCATTGATAAAGAAAAGTGATTAATCCGGATAAACAGCAACAGGTACTTTTGGGATAAGAAAAATTTCATTTACCTGTGCCTGACATGAATAAAGTGTAATATCTCAGCCTGAAACCGGGATAATTGAAAAAAAGGGAGAGTAAGACAACCCATCATAATGTTGTTTCTGGTGGGGGCATGATATTGTATATGGATAAAAAAGTAATAGTTTTGCGCATAATCCCAAGAAGAACCCTGTTGGTCGAGTTCTTCCTGGGGAACAGTCAATATTTATAATATGATATTAAAGGTGATTATTTTGCCGACATGGATTTTGCCAAAATAATATAACTTTCTACGCTATCCTGTAATTTTTTTATGTCTATTTTGCTATCAATATGTTTCTCAAAAAATCTGTCTGCCAGCTTATTTTCCAGTATATCTCTGGTCTTATTCTTATCATCTCTACTCATCCCCTCACAAAGGGAAGCTAATTTTTTACTAAACCAGCCGTTTCCATTGACGATATGAGTTATAGAGCTTTGTGCTGCATTAGAATCTAATTTGATTCCAAAGTCCTCCGCTATCAGAGTAAAAACGCGTTGACGAACATCACCCGTAATATTCGTGTTATTTTCGGAGCAATGCTTATCAATTCCCATATTGATTAATCGTGAGGGATAAACTATTCGTTCATCACTTTTCCATGCACTAATATCTTTAGTGCTCTGTCGGGTGACCGTATTCAGAATAATTTTATTCATCTGATTCACAGAGAAAGTGATGACTCTCTCCCCCATTGAGAATTGCAGAATCTCCTTCCTCCCCCCCAGAAAGGACGGCCTGCTAAAAAAACTGCACCCTAAAGAACTGACAGAGTTTCCTGATATATTCGCTGGCATAGCAATTCCTTTTGTTTGTATTTACAATATAGCAAAATCATGGTTATTTTATCAGGCAATAGTCATTACGTAAAGGATGCTGTGGTGCCCCTACTTCATTTGATTCGTTTCCTGTATTCATTATTGTTTGTTTTTGTGGTGGTAATTATTTAAAAAAGGAAAATATATGCCTGTTATGTTAAATCTCTCAAATGGAAGGCTGTTGCCAGCAAGTGAACTGGAGGCGTTACGTAATGTCGCAAGAAGCAATCAGAGTGATGTGCTTTTGGTTGGAGGCCGTAGTTTTCAACTTCATCATGTTTCATTTATGGACGGATTTAGTGTGGATCCCATTCCGGGCAGTTTTCTGGAGCGCATTGGGGAGCGGAGGCATCGTCAACTCGCTGACAGCCTAGAGAGACAGCTCAACGGAGGGAGCTCTTTTCTGCAGGCATTCAGTCTGTACATGGAGCAAACTCGCTCAGCTTCATCTTTGCAGGAAAGTGTCAGAAATGAAGTTCAGAACAGAGTTAACTCTTTTGCATTTTCTGTTAATCCTGGTGAATTTTCCTGCAGTGAGCAGCATCTGAGATGTCCGATAACCCTGTGTATCCCGGAAACAGGGGTTTTTGTCAAAAATGCACAATGCTCAAACGTCAGTTCTTTATACGATAAAAACGCTCTGACTGAAATTCTCCGGCGCAATGCTACACATCCACTCAGTCGTGAACCTTTTACCCCCGGAATGATCGTCCTCAAAGAGGAATGCCATTTTAGTTCGGCAGAACAACACTTCTGCGTATTGCCCGGTGTGGATACGCGTCTCTGAGTGAGTTTCGATATGTTGATGTGTAGTGGTTTACTAAATTTGGTCACCTGATTAAAGGTGATATTCTCACCTCAACACCAATCTGGCAGGCCAGATTTAAACGTCTGTCAGAAAGAAATGGCGGAAACGTTGGGGGAGCAATATGGTCCGCTACTGCCATCCGCCCTGCGCCAGTCTTCAGCCCGTAACCGCAAGAACTGGCTGTTCGCGCGTTCCGACAGTGGCGGCGAACAGCCGGCGGTACTGTATTCGCAGATCGGCACGTGCCGTCTGAACAATGTGGAGCCGGAAAAATGGCTGAGTTACGTCATTGAGAATATCCAGGACTGGCCGGCAAACCGGGGACGCGATCTGTTGCCCTGGAAAGTTGATCTGACCCCTCAATAAATATTAATACGGTTCTGGTGAGCCAGCTTACCTTTAAGCCGGGAGTGATGCACCACTATAGGAAACTGAATATAGCATTCTGAGCCTTCCCAACATGATCGGGGAAGGCCCATTAATAACCACGTAATCAGGAATTACGCGAAGTCTTAATACCATGCTCTGCAAGATGGTCTATCAGACGTTGTGCTATGTCCGGCAATGGCTGAGATGCTTCATTTGATACCGGCGGCGGTGATGTCGGTCGGCTGGGCGTCAGAGGCGAGGATGTTGTTATATTCCGGGCTGGCTGAATACCATGTGCAGCAAGATGGTCTATCAGACGCTGTGCCACATCCGGAAGTGGCTGGGCTGCAGAACCACCACCTGTTGCTGGCTGATGAAGCGATGCTGAACGGGAAGAGCCTGATACCAGGGTAGAATTTTGGGCTGTAAAAAGCTTTGTTGCGTTAAGGGAACTATTGCTCGGGGAGAAAGGCGAATTAATCTTTATAGGGGTTAGTGACACTTTTTGCGGTGATACAGAGAAACTGCTGCTTCGAACTGCAGTCGCTATACCACGAGAAAGACTCGATAACGCAGAACTAATGTTGCTAATCATTTAATACCTCTATATTAAATCATTAATAGCTATTTTTAAAGTTTTCGGATTTTTTATGCACCTTCTTTAAGAAGGTGCATTTTAATAAAATCGTCAGAAAGAATATCGGAAGTTGGCGTTTATCGCATTATCCACGTTATATTTCCCGAACGCTGATTTCTCCAGCTCCAGGCCAAAACGCATATTATCCTTAATTTCCGCATTCATCCCCACATTCATCAGCATT
>OAZV01000071.1_pt1 | contig 18758 bp, 16 predicted proteins | sample 1475841 | NCBI WGS metagenome assembly OAZV01 (sample SAMEA2579928, study PRJEB22360) | human gut metagenome | biome: human gut; feature: human-associated habitat; material: faeces | place: Denmark | collected 2008/2010 | reverse complement strand
AAAACAAAGCCCGGTTCGCCCGGGCTCTGCGCCGATAATACACTTAACTGTATGCATGTAGCGTACGTTGGCAAAGTGCCGAACGTACGCAATCCTCTTTACCGAATCGGACGATCCCGACCATTTCATCCTCTTCGAAACGTTCCAGCGCGTCACTTAATCCGGAGCGCACGCCGCGAGGCAAATCGCATTGCGTGATATCACCGTTGACGATAACCGTCACGTTCTCCCCGAGGCGGGTTAAAAACATTTTCATTTGCGCGGCAGTCACATTCTGCGCCTCGTCAAGAATGACGACTGCATTTTCAAAGGTACGTCCACGCATATAGGCGAACGGCGCAATTTCCACCTTCCCTATTTCCGGTCGCAGGCAGTACTGCATAAAGGAAGCCCCTAAGCGACGGACCAGCACGTCGTAGACCGGGCGAAAATAGGGAGCAAACTTTTCTGCGATATCTCCTGGTAAGAAGCCAAGATCTTCATCGGCTTGCAGAACTGGACGGGTGACGATAATCCTGTCGACATCCTTATGTATCAGGGCCTCTGCCGCTTTTGCTGCGCTGATCCAGGTTTTTCCGCACCCGGCTTCGCCCGTGGCAAATATCAGCTGCTTACTCTCAATAGCCTTCAGATAGTGCAATTGCGCTTCATTTCGCGCGAGGATGGGCGAGGTATCGCGACTGTCGCGGGCCATACCAATGGCTTCTACGCCGCTCATCTGCACAAGCGAGGTGACCGATTCTTCTTCACGCTGCTTATGGCTGCGCGAATCCCGTCTCAGCACACGTTTTGCCTCGCGACGAGCTTTGATCACTGCTTTTTGTCTTCCCATGGAGAGCACCTTGAGTTGTTTGTATTCATCACACGCGCCGTTGGCAGCGCGATTATGCGCACGAACATCAGAGGGTTGGCTTCCTTGTAAGCCATAGTTTGCTTTTGGATAAAATGCCGAAAAACGGCTACGCGCACCGTTTACGGCGTCGGTAACACATGAAAAGAAAGGATGAGGTTGAAAATACAAAGTGACGAGATGACTACCGGAGGAGAAATCTCCGCGAGTGGTGGCGCGCTGATTATTTAAAACATGTCCAGTACAGGACGTTACCATCCGCGATCTCCATAGTGACTGACTATCACTGCCGGGAACTTCCGCTGCTACTTAATAAGTACAACAGATCTCGCATTCATTGCAACAATATATTCACTTATATTTAACTATAAAACACCATTTCAGTGACATTAGTTTCTACTGGAAAGATGACAGAGTGATGACAGTGATGAAAAAAGCTGTGTGCTTTCAGCAGGATTCGCAGTACTGGTAAAAGCTTGCCGGATGCGGCGTGAACGTTTTATCCGGCCTACCGACCCGCACCGATTGTAGGCATGATAAGACGCGCAAGCGTCGCATCAGCGCACGAACGCCTGGTGCGGCGTAAACGCCTTATACGCCTAAAAACATTAAACCCGCAATAATGCGCTTCCGAGATAATCGTTCGCGTCCTTCACACCCGGCAGCGCAAAGAAATAGCCGCCACCGATAGGTTTGACATATTCCTCCAGCGCTTCGCCATTGAGCCTTTTTTGTACTGTCAGGAAGCCTTTTTCCAGATCGTGTTGATAGCAGACAAACAGCAACCCCATATCCAGTTGCCCGGAGTTGGTGACGCCCAACGAATAACTGTAGCCACGACGCAGCATCAGGCTGGACTCGCTCTCCGCCGTGCGGGGATTCGCCAGCCGGATATGGCTGTCCAGCGCAATCACCTTCCCTTCCGGATCGCTAGCGTAATCGGGAACATCATGCTCATGCTGCATGCCCAGCGGCGCACCGGTTTGCTTATCACGACCAAATATCGTCTGCTGCTCTTTCAGCGGCGTTCTGTCCCAAAATTCCACTCGAAACTGAATCAAGCGTACTGCCTGATAGCTGCCACCGATTGTCCACGCAGGCTCCTGCTGATCTGCCGTCACCCACACCACTTTTTGCATCAACTTCGCATTCTGGCTATCGGGATTGGCGGTGCCGTCTTTAAAGCCCAGCAAATTTATCGGCGTCTCTTTGCCTTTACTACGCGCTGCATGGTCCGAAATAAACCCTTCCCGCTTCCAGCGCACGCTGAGCAAATCCGGCGTGTGTTTGATGATATCGCGCAGCGCATGGATCACCGTGTCCAGGGTGTTGGCGCAAATTTGTAGCAACACATCACCATGACATAACGCCGCATCCAGAGAGTCGTTAGGGAAACGCGTCATCTTCTGCAACTTTTTTGGCATCTGTGGCGCAAGGCCAAAGCGCTCATCAAACAATGAGTGACCCACCGATAACGTGATGGTGAGATTATCGGGCGCAATGTAGCCGCCAAGAATGCCGGAATCGAGTGGTGGCAGGCGCGGATTTGGCGTTTCTGGTGCCGCTCCGCCCTGAGTCAGAAAAGCAAAACGCTGAGTCAACAAGCGAAACAACCGTTCAAGATCGGCTTTATCGCTGGCAAGCACATCAAACGCCACCAGCATCATTGCAGCCTGTTGTGGTGTCAGGATCCCAGCCTGATGCTCACCATAAAACGGCTGTTTCTCATTGCGTGCATCCGGTGAAAGCGTACCCGGCGCACTTTGCGTTTTTTGTGCATGAGCGACCGGACAACTTCCCGCCAGCGCCAGCGCACCAATCCCTTTCAGTAAACGTCGGCGTGACGGTTCATTCACGCCGTTTTCATCTTCATACTGCATAACGCTTAGTCCAGCCCCAGCACACCGCGAAGTTGCGCCAGAACTTCCGCCAGCGCAGTAATCGGTCCTTTCAGTGCATTACGGTCAGCATCGGTCAGTTTGTCGTAATTTTCAAAACCGTCTTTAGTACGGTATTTCGCCAGAATGGTATCGACCTTTTTGAAGTTGGCATCGACTTTTGCCAACAGTTCCGGATTCGCTTTTTGTAGTTGTGGACGCAGCAGATCGACAATTTTCTGCGAGCCTTCAACGTTAGCCTGGAAATCCCACAGATCGGTGTGGCTGTAGCGATCTTCTTCACCGCTGATTTTGCTGGCTGCCACTTCCTCAATCAGTCCGGCTGCACCGCCGACCACTTTTGAAGGAGGGAAAGCCAGTTCACTGATGCGTTTTTGCAAATCGACCACATCGCTATAAAGCTGCTCAGCATACTTATCCATTCCTTTGGTGGTGTTATCGCCAAACAATGCTTTTTCCAGACGGTGGAAACCGGTGAATTTCGGATCGGCGGCTTTTTGCTCGTAATCATCTTCACGGGCGTCAATGCTGCCATCCAGATCGGAGAACAGTTCAGCAATCGGTTCGATGCGCTCATAGTGCTGGCGCGTCGGCGCATACAGTGCTTTCGCTTTTTCGATATCGCCTGCTTTAATCGCGTCGGTAAAGGCTTTGGTGTCGGTCACCAGCTGCGTGGTTTCCGCCATGACATACGCTTTATATGCAGTAATTGCCCCACCAAGACTTAACAGCGCATCACTTTGCGCCGCATCCGCCGTTGCTTCACCTTTGACGATCAACTTCCCTTTCGGGTTAGTCAGCAGACCGCAGGTCATTTCGTATTCGCCAGGCTGTAAATTCGCCGTCATTTTCTGGCTAAAACCAGGGGCGATATTTTCCCGCTCTTCCACCACCATCACGCCTTTGAGGATCTCCCACTCCAGCGCCTTCTGGCTGTGGTTCTGAATAATGAACTGTGTTTTCCCGGCGTTAACCGTAATGGTCATCGGTTCGCACTGCTTATCCGTCACGGTCACTTTGACCTGCGGCACATCAGCGGCGTTAGCCATAAAAGCAGAAGAAAACAGCGCAGCCACGCTCAACTGCAATGCGTTACGGCGGAAGTTAATGGTCATGACGAGACTATCCCTTTAAAGTATATTGTAACTAAGCAAGAGTTTGCGTCGTATTTGTTACGCGGAGCGAGACGCTGTCGCCCCTGCGCGTGGTGGCAGAGCAAATGCCACCAGCGCCGGGATGAGATAAATAAACCAGACGGCGACTTCGCTAACGCTCGGCGCTTCCTGATAGCCAAAAATCCCTTCCATCAGCGTGCCAAACACCGAGTGAGTTGAGAGCACCGCACTCATATCGAAGGCGATTTCCTGAAAGTGGTTCCACAATCCGGCTTCATGAAATGCGCGAATGGCACCAGCTGCCAGCCCTGCGGCGACGAAGAGAATAAACAGACTGGTCCATTTAAAAAATGCACCAAGATTGAGGCGAATACCGCCCCAGTAGAGCAGGAAGCCAAGCACCACGGCTGTAGCAAGACCAAGCATTGCACCCAGCGGCGGCCAGATCCCGACATCTTGTTGAAATGCCGCCAGCAGGAAAAAGACCGACTCCAGCCCTTCCCTTGCAACGGCAAAAAAGACCATCATCACCAGCGCCCAGCCATGATGATTTCCACGCTGCAATGCGCTATCGACCGCCTGCTCCAGTTGTACTTTGACGTTGCGCGACACTTTGCGCATCCAGAAAACCATCCAGGTAAGGATCACCACGGCGATCACCGCCACGATACCTTCAAACAGTTCCTGTTCTTTTTGCGGAAATTCGCCGGTGGTTTCGTTAATGAAGATACCCAAGCCCAGGCACAACGCAGCGGCAAGCAACACGCCAATCCACATCACACCAATCCATCGGCCTCGCTGGGTACGCTTAAGATAGCTGGCAATCAAACTGACAATCAGCGCGGCTTCAAGTCCTTCGCGCAACATAATGAGAAACGGAACAAACATGCCACCCACCCTTAAACGTTTTTCTGAGTCAATCTATGCAAAGAAAAGTAAATCGCAGTGATAGCGATTATCATTACGATGAAGAAAAATACAAGTGGAATGTAGTGATAATGATGAGAAGATGTAAAAATATTTTGAGAAAAAACGCAGAGGGCAATCACTGATTGCCCTCTGCCTGCTTCCTGTTATGACGTGAAATTTTCGGTAAAACGCCTTCCCTTACCCTTCCTGCAACCGTGACGGCGGAGCCGAATGATAGTGCGCATCGGCCTCGGCAAAGCGTTTTTGCATCGCCGCTGACGGCGCTTTACCCAGCAAACTAAACACTACAATCCCGATACTGCCGAAGATAAAGCCCGGAATAATTTCGTACAGACCCAGCCAGCCGAACTGTTTCCAGACGATAACCATCAGCGCACCGATGATCATCCCCGCCAGCGCACCGTTGCGCGTCATGCGTGACCACATCACCGAGAACAGCACCACCGGACCAAACGCTGCGCCAAAGCCTGCCCACGCGTAGCTCACTAAGCCCAGCACGCGGTTTTCCGGGTTTGCCGCCAGCGCAATCGCCACCAGCGCCACCACCAGCACCATCACTCGCCCTACCCACACCAGCTCTTTCTGGCTGGCCTGTTTACGCAGAAACGCTTTGTATAAATCTTCGGTAATCGCACTGGAACATACCAGCAGCTGGCAACTTAACGTTGACATTACCGCCGCCAGAATCGCCGACAGCAAAATCCCGGCAATCCACGGGTTAAACAGAATTTGCGCCAGTTCAATAAACACGCGTTCAGCGTTCTGGTTTACCGCACCTGCTACCGCCGGGTGCTCGTTAAAGTAAGCGATACCAAAGAAGCCGACAGCCACCGCCCCTGCCAGGCAGAGGATCATCCAGGTCATACTGATACGACGCGCATGGACAATGCTGTGGTGAGAATCTGCCGCCATAAAACGCGCCAGGATGTGCGGCTGCCCGAAGTAACCCAGCCCCCACCCCATCAGCGAGATAATGGCGACAAAATTCAACCCTTTGAGCATATCCACGTTTTCGATGCTCTTTTGTTTGATTACTTCCAGCGAGTCGCCAAACCCACCGACGCTAATGATCACGATAACCGGCGTCAGGATCAGGGCAAAAATCATCAGGCTGGCCTGTACAGTGTCAGTCCAGCTCACCGCGAGGAAACCGCCAATAAAGGTGTAAAGGATCGTCGCCGCAGCCCCCGCCCACAGAGCCGTTTCGTAGCTCATGCCAAAGGTACTTTCAAACAGACGCGCGCCTGCCACAATGCCCGAAGCGCAATAAATGGTGAAGAACAGCAAAATAACCAGCGCGGAGATAATGCGCAAAATGCGGCTTTTATCTTCAAAGCGCCCGGTGAAATAATCCGGCAATGTTAAGGCGTTATTGTTGTATTCGGTATGCACACGCAACCGCCCGGCCACCAGCTTCCAGTTGATCCACGCGCCTAATGTCAGACCAATGGCGATCCAGCTTTCGGAAATCCCGGAAAGAAAAACAGCGCCTGGCAACCCCATTAACAGCCAGCCGCTCATATCCGACGCACCCGCCGATAATGCCGTCACGAATGGCCCAAGACTACGACCGCCCAGAATATAGTCGTCGAAGTTTTTCGTTGATCGCCAGGCGATAAACCCAATCAATATCATGCCAAAGATATAGACACAAAATGTCACCAACATCGGTGTGCTAATAGCCATCTAAAGTCTCCAAAAAATTATTATCGGCAATGTCGAAACTTGCCGTTATATCTGCCACCGGAACGGGGTAACAGAGTTTATGTTTTACCAGGGCGACCGTATCCTGCCGGAAGCGCTGGTTATTCACAATCGATTTAACACACCATTTACATTAAATTTTAGTGCTCAGCGACACTATTTTTCATCAGGTTGCACTCTCTCACATTTTTTGCGGTTGCACCTTTCAAAAATGTTAACTGCCGCAGAGAAAAAGTCTGAGTTATTTTTTTAATCCCTGTCATATCGATTTCGTTTATTAACATTTCATTCATTTTTAAGCTTGCTACGCAGGTCACATTTAACACGGTTGCACAAAGTTGCAACATCATGGATATTTCACGATAACGTTAAGTTGCACCTTTCAGAACAACTGGAGTAATGGCATGGGAACCACCACCATGGGGGTTAAGCTGGACGACGCGACGCGTGAGCGTATTAAGTCTGCCGCGACACGTATCGATCGCACACCACACTGGTTAATTAAACAGGCGATTTTTTCTTATCTTGAACAACTGGAAAACAGCGATACTCTCCCGGAGCTACCTGCGCTGCTTTCTGGCGCGGCCAATGAGAGCGATGAAGCACCGACTCCGGCAGAGGAACCACACCAGCCTTTCCTCGACTTTGCCGAGCAAATATTGCCCCAGTCGGTTTCCCGCGCCGCCATCACCGCCGCCTATCGCCGCCCGGAAACCGAAGCGGTTTCTATGCTGCTGGAACAAGCTCGCCTGCCGCAGCCAGTAGCTGAACAGGCGCACAAACTGGCGTATCAACTGGCCGATAAACTGCGTAATCAAAAAAACGCCAGTGGTCGCGCAGGTATGGTTCAGGGGTTATTGCAGGAGTTTTCGTTGTCATCGCAGGAAGGCGTGGCGCTGATGTGTCTGGCGGAAGCGTTGTTGCGTATTCCCGACAAAGCCACCCGTGACGCGTTAATTCGCGACAAAATCAGTAACGGTAACTGGCAGTCACACATTGGTCGTAGCCCGTCACTGTTTGTTAATGCCGCCACCTGGGGGCTGCTGTTTACTGGCAAACTGGTTTCCACCCATAACGAAGCCATCCTCTCCCGCTCGCTGAACCGCATTATCGGTAAAAGCGGTGAACCGCTGATCCGCAAAGGTGTGGATATGGCGATGCGCCTGATGGGCGAGCAGTTCGTCACGGGTGAAACCATTGCGGAAGCGTTAGCCAATGCCCGCAAGCTGGAAGAGAAAGGTTTCCGTTACTCTTACGATATGCTGGGCGAAGCCGCGCTGACCGCCGCAGACGCACAGGCGTATATGGTTTCCTATCAGCAGGCGATTCACGCCATTGGTAAAGCGTCCAATGGTCGTGGCATCTATGAAGGTCCGGGCATTTCAATCAAACTGTCGGCGCTGCATCCGCGTTATAGCCGCGCCCAGTATGACCGGGTAATGGAAGAGCTTTACCCGCGTCTGAAATCACTCACCCTGCTGGCGCGTCAGTACGATATTGGTATTAACATCGATGCCGAAGAGGCCGATCGTCTGGAGATCTCCCTCGATCTGCTGGAAAAACTCTGTTTCGAGCCGGAACTGGCAGGCTGGAACGGTATCGGTTTTGTTATTCAGGCTTATCAAAAACGCTGCCCACTGGTGATTGATTACCTGATTGATCTCGCCACCCGCAGCCGTCGCCGTCTGATGATTCGCCTGGTGAAAGGCGCGTACTGGGATAGTGAAATCAAGCGTGCACAGATGGACGGCCTTGAAGGTTATCCGGTTTATACCCGCAAGGTGTATACCGACGTTTCTTATCTTGCCTGTGCGAAAAAACTGCTGGCGGTGCCGAATTTAATCTACCCGCAGTTCGCGACGCACAACGCCCATACGCTGGCGGCAATTTATCAACTGGCGGGTCAAAACTACTACCCGGGTCAGTACGAGTTCCAGTGCCTGCATGGTATGGGCGAACCACTGTATGAGCAGGTCACCGGGAAAGTTGCCGACGGCAAACTTAACCGTCCGTGTCGTATTTATGCTCCGGTCGGTACACATGAAACGCTGCTGGCGTATCTGGTGCGCCGCCTGCTGGAAAACGGTGCTAACACCTCGTTTGTTAACCGTATTGCCGACACCTCTTTGCCACTGGATGAACTGGTCGCCGATCCAGTCACTGCTGTAGAAAAACTGGCGCAACAGGAAGGGCAAACTGGATTACCGCATCCGAAAATTCCCCTGCCGCGCGATCTTTACGGTCACGGGCGCGACAACTCGGCAGGGCTGGATCTCGCTAACGAACACCGTCTGGCCTCGCTCTCTTCAGCCCTGCTCAATAGTGCACTGCAAAAATGGCAGTCCTTGCCAATGCTGGAACAACCGGTAGCGGCAGGTGAGATGTCGCCCGTTATTAACCCTGCGGAACCGAAAGATATTGTGGGCTATGTGCGTGAAGCCACGCCGCGTGAAGTAGAACAGGCGCTGGAAAGTGCGGTTAATAACGCGCCAATCTGGTTTGCCACTCCTCCGGCTGAACGCGCGGCGATTTTGCATCGCGCTGCCGTGCTAATGGAAAGCCAGATGCAGCAACTGATTGGTATTCTGGTGCGTGAAGCCGGAAAAACCTTCAGTAACGCCATTGCCGAAGTGCGCGAAGCGGTCGATTTTCTCCACTACTATGCCGGACAGGTGCGGGATGATTTCGCTAACGAAACCCACCGTCCATTAGGGCCTGTGGTATGTATCAGTCCGTGGAACTTCCCGCTGGCTATTTTCACCGGGCAGATCGCTGCCGCACTGGCGGCAGGTAACAGCGTGCTGGCAAAACCGGCAGAACAAACGCCGCTGATTGCCGCGCAAGGGATCGCCATTTTGCTGGAAGCGGGTGTACCGCCAGGCGTGGTGCAATTGCTGCCAGGTCGGGGTGAAACCGTGGGCGCGCAACTGACGGGTGATGATCGCGTGCGCGGGGTGATGTTTACCGGTTCAACCGAAGTCGCTACGTTACTGCAGCGCAATATCGCCAGCCGCCTGGACGCTCAGGGTCGCCCTATTCCGCTCATCGCTGAAACCGGCGGCATGAACGCGATGATTGTCGATTCTTCAGCACTGACCGAACAAGTCGTAATAGATGTGCTGGCCTCGGCGTTTGACAGTGCAGGTCAGCGTTGTTCGGCACTGCGCGTGCTGTGCCTGCAAGATGAGATTGCCGACCACACGCTGAAAATGCTGCGCGGCGCAATGGCCGAATGCCGGATGGGTAATCCGGGTCGCCTGACCACCGATATCGGTCCGGTGATTGATAGCGAAGCGAAAGCCAATATCGAGCGTCATATTCAGACCATGCGTAGTAAAGGCCGTCAGGTGTTCCAGGCGGTGCGGGAAAACAGCGAAGATGCCCGTGAATGGCAAAGCGGCACCTTTGTCGCTCCGACGCTGATCGAACTGGATGACTTTGCCGAATTACAAAAAGAGGTCTTTGGTCCGGTGCTGCATGTGGTGCGTTACAACCGTAACCAGCTCCCAGAGCTGATCGAGCAGATTAACGCTTCCGGCTATGGTCTGACGCTTGGCGTTCATACGCGTATTGATGAAACCATTGCCCAGGTCACTGGCTCGGCCCAGGTCGGTAATCTGTACGTTAACCGTAATATGGTGGGCGCGGTGGTTGGGGTGCAACCGTTCGGCGGCGAAGGGGTGTCCGGTACCGGGCCGAAAGCAGGCGGTCCGCTCTATCTCTACCGTCTGCTGGCGAATCGCCCGGAAAGTGCGCTGGCGGTGACGCTCGCGCGTCAGGATGCGGAGTATCCGGTCGATGCGCAGTTGAAAGCCGCATTGACTCAGCCGCTAAATGCACTGCGGGAATGGGCGGCAAACCGTCCAGAATTGCAGGCGTTATGTACGCAATATGGCGAGTTGGCGCAGGCAGGAACACAACGATTGTTGCCAGGGCCGACGGGTGAACGCAACACCTGGACGCTGCTGCCGCGTGAGCGCGTGTTGTGTATTGCGGATGATGAACAGGATGCGCTGACTCAGCTCGCCGCCGTGCTGGCGGTGGGTAGCCAGGTGCTGTGGCCGGATGATGCGCTGCATCGTCAGTTAGTGAAGGCATTGCCATCGGCAGTCAGCGAACGTATTCAACTGGCGAAAGCGGAAAATATAACCGCTCAACCATTTGATGCGGTGATCTTCCACGGTGATTCGGATCAGCTTCGCGCATTGTGTGAAGCCGTTGCCGCGCGGGATGGTGCAATTGTTTCGGTGCAGGGTTTTGCCCGTGGCGAAAGCAATATCCTTCTGGAACGGCTGTATATCGAGCGTTCGCTGAGTGTGAATACCGCTGCTGCTGGCGGTAACGCCAGTTTAATGACGATCGGTTAAACAGGTAGCCGGAGGATGTTACAACCTCCTCCGGCATCTTTAACGTGGTCGAATCCCCTCAATAATAATCCGCTGCACGTTTTCAACCGTTTGATTGAAAAACACCTCATCGCGCAACGTCGCGCCTGTCACCGCCTCCACCTGAGGGGCAAAATCGGCGTAATGTTGAGTGGAAGCCCAAATCATAAAAATCAAATGCTGCGGGTCAATCGGCGCGAGTTTGCCGCTTTTAACCCAACCGGCAATGAGCGCCGATTTCTCATCAATTAATGCCTTCAAATCGCCCGTCAGTTCATCCATTAACAGCGGTGCACCTGCCAGCATCTCCATACAGAACAGGCGCGAAGCCTGCGGATAATCGCGGGAAACTTCCAGCTTCAGACGGATGTATTCTTTGATCGCCGCCAGCGGGGCGAAATCTTCTCGAAACGCTTTTAACGGTGCCAGCCAGATATCGAGAATCTGCCGCAGTACGGCTATATACAGCGCCTCTTTTGACGGAAAGTAATACAGCAGATTGGTTTTTGAAACACCCGCCAACTCCGCGATCTGCTCCAGCCTTGTGCCGTGAAAACCGAATTGTGAAAAAGTGTCCAGTGCTGCGCTAAGAATCGCTTTTTTCTTCGCGCTTACTGCGCGCGAACGCTTACCCGTTGTTTTCACTGCGCCTTGCGTCATGCGCTCTCCCCTCTTGTAGATTGGCAACAGGATAGCAAAACCCCCGCCCGGCCTCGACCTTCTGCACTCTCATCGCGCACGAATGCATGTTTTATGTGCAACTGTTTTGACCGTTTAGTCCACTTTTTTTCAGGCATTTTAGACAACTTAACATTAACACATTAATAACATTCACTTTTTAAAAACTGGCATCCGCTTTGCAAACAAGCCATTACGCGGCTGAAAAGGATATGCAGGATGCAGCGCCCCGTCTGACTTTCACTTTACGAGACGAAGAGAGGTTGATGATGAAAATTGGCGTATTCGTACCTATTGGCAACAACGGCTGGCTCATTTCGACCCACGCGCCGCAGTACATGCCGACCTTTGAACTGAATAAAGCCATTGTGCAAAAAGCGGAGCACTACCATTTCGATTTCGCCCTGTCGATGATCAAACTGCGTGGCTTTGGCGGCAAAACTGAGTTCTGGGATCACAACCTTGAGTCGTTCACCTTGATGGCGGGGCTGGCAGCCGTGACCTCGCGCATTCAGATATACGCGACAGCTGCCACCTTAACGTTACCTCCGGCAATCGTCGCCCGTATGGCCGCAACCATCGACTCCATCTCTGGCGGGCGTTTTGGCGTCAACCTCGTGACTGGCTGGCAGAAGCCCGAGTATGAGCAGATGGGGATCTGGCCTGGCGATGACTATTTCTCCCGTCGTTACGACTATCTCACCGAATATGTTCAGGTGCTGCGCGACCTGTGGGGCTCGGGGAAAAGCGATTTTAAAGGCGATTTTTTCACTATGGATGATTGTCGCGTCAGTCCGCAACCGAGTGTCCCCATGAAAGTGATCTGCGCCGGGCAAAGCGACGCTGGCATGGCGTTCTCCGCCCGGTATGCCGATTTTAACTTCTGTTTCGGCAAAGGCGTAAATACACCCACGGCTTTCGCCCCGACCGCTGCGCGGATGAAACAGGCCGCAGAGCAAACCGGACGCGACGTTGGCTCTTATGTGTTGTTTATGGTGATTGCCGACGAAACCGACGATGCCGCTCGTGCAAAATGGGAACACTACAAAGCGGGCGCGGATGAAGAGGCGTTAAGCTGGCTAACTGAACAAAGTCAGAAAGATACCCGCTCAGGTACTGACACCAACGTCCGTCAGATGGCCGATCCCACTTCGGCGGTAAACATCAATATGGGGACGTTAGTCGGTTCTTACGCCAGTGTCGCGCGCATGTTAGATGAAGTCGCAAACGTGCCTGGTGCCGAAGGCGTGCTGTTGACCTTCGATGATTTTCTGTCGGGAATCGAAACCTTCGGCGAGCGCATTCAACCACTGATGCTGTGCCGCGCCCATCTCCCTGCGCTGACTCAGGAGGTGGCATGATGACAACCTTAACCGCACGACCGGAAGCCATTACCTTCGATCCGCAGCAAACTGCGCTGATCGTGGTGGATATGCAAAATGCCTATGCCACGCCAGGCGGCTACTTAGATCTCGCCGGGTTTGATGTCTCAACCACTCGCCCGGTCATTGCCAACATTCAAACTGCCGTGACCGCAGCGCGAGCGGCAGGGATGCTGATCATCTGGTTTCAAAATGGCTGGGATGAACAGTATGTCGAGGCTGGCGGCCCCGGCTCACCGAATTTTCATAAATCGAACGCCCTGAAAACCATGCGTAATCAGCCGCAGCTGCAGGGGAAATTGCTGGCGAAAGGCTCCTGGGATTATCAACTGGTGGATGAACTGGTGCCGCAGCCTGGCGATATTGTGCTGCCGAAGCCGCGCTACAGCGGTTTCTTCAATACGCCGCTGGACAGCATTTTGCGCAGCCGTGGAATACGCCATCTGGTTTTCACCGGTATCGCTACCAACGTCTGCGTCGAATCGACGCTACGCGACGGCTTTTTTCTGGAGTATTTCGGCGTGGTGCTGGAAGACGCAACACACCAGGCGGGGCCGGAATTTGCACAGAAAGCCGCGTTGTTCAATATCGAAACCTTTTTTGGCTGGGTCAGCGACGTCGAAACGTTCTGCGACGCGCTTTCTTCCACGTCCTTTGCTCGTATCGCTTAAGGAGTTTAACGATGCCAAAATCCGTAATTATTCCTGCTGGCAGCAGCGCACCGCTGGCCCCCTTCGTTCCCGGCACGCTGGCTGATGGCGTGGTGTATGTCTCCGGTACGCTGGCTTTTGATCAACATAACAACGTGCTGTTTGCCGATGACCCAAAGGCGCAAACCCGCCACGTTCTGGAAACCATCCGCAAGGTCATCGAGACGGCGGGTGGCACGATGGCGGATGTGACCTTCAACAGCATCTTTATTACCGACTGGAAAAATTACGCCGCGATTAACGAAATCTACGCCGAGTTTTTCCCGGGTGACAAACCGGCGCGATTCTGCATTCAGTGCGGACTGGTAAAACCTGACGCGCTGGTGGAAATCGCCACAATTGCGCATATCGCCAAGTGAGGCCGCGATGAAACTTTCACTCTCACCTCCCCCTTATGCTGATGCGCCCGTAGTGGTGTTGATTTCGGGTCTTGGCGGTAGCGGCAGTTACTGGTTACCGCAACTGGCGGTGCTGGTTCAGGAGTATCAGGTAGTCTGTTACGACCAGCGCGGCACCGGCAATAATCCCGACACGCTGGCAGAAGATTACAGTATCGCCCAGATGGCAGCGGAACTGCATCAGGCGCTGGTAGCCGCAGGGATTGAGCGTTACGCGGTGGTCGGCCATGCGCTCGGTGCGCTGGTGGGAATGCAGCTGGCGCTGGATTATCCCGCATCGGTAACTGTGCTGGTCAGCGTTAACGGCTGGCTACAAATAAACGCCCATACGCGCCGCTGTTTTCAGGTTCGCGAACAGTTACTACATAGCGGCGGCGCGCAGGCATGGGTGGAAGCGCAGCCGTTGTTCCTCTATCCCGCCGACTGGATGGCGGCCCGCGCACCTCGCCTTGAGGCAGAAGATGCGCTGGCACTGGCGCATTTTCAGGGCAAAAATAATTTACTGCGTCGACTTAACGCCCTCAAACGCGCTGACTTTAGTCACCATGCGGATCGTATCCGCTGCCCGGTGCAAATCATCTGCGCCAGTGATGATCTGCTGGTGCCAACAGCATGTTCCAGTGAACTTCATGCCGCCCTGCCCGATAGCCAGAAAATGGTGATGCGCTATGGCGGACACGCCTGCAACGTGACCGATCCCGAAACGTTTAATGCTCTGTTACTCAACGGGCTTGCCAGCCTGTTACATCACCGTGAAGCCGCTCTGTAAGGAATTGCTATGAACGAAGCCGTTAGCCCAGGTGCGCTTAGCACCCTGTTCACCGATGCCCGCACTCACAACGGCTGGCGGGAGACCCCCGTCAGCGATGAGACGTTACGGGAGATTTATGCCCTGATGAAATGGGGGCCGACATCTGCTAACTGTTCTCCGGCACGGATCGTGTTTATCCGCACTGCAGAAGGAAAAGAACGTCTGCGCCCGGCGCTTTCCAGCGGCAATCTGCAAAAAACCCTGACCGCGCCCGTCACCGCTATCGTCGCCTGGGACAGTGAATTTTATGAACGGTTACCACAGCTGTTTCCTCACGGCGATGCCCGCAGTTGGTTTACCTCCAGTCCACAACTTGCCGAAGAAACAGCGTTTCGCAACAGTTCCATGCAGGCGGCCTATCTGATCGTCGCCTGCCGTGCGCTGGGGCTGGATACCGGCCCGATGTCGGGCTTTGACCGTCAATACGTTGACGACGCCTTTTTTGCGGGCAGCACGCTGAAGAGCAATCTGCTGATTAATATCGGCTATGGCGATTCCAGCAAACTTTTTGCGCGCCTGCCACGTCTGTCCTTTGAAGAAGCCTGCGGGCTGTTGTAAGGAGCAAACAATGAACATTGTCGATCAACAAACCTTTCGCGATGCGATGTCCTGTATGGGCGCGGCGGTCAATATCATCACTACGGACGGTCCAGCCGGGCGCGCCGGGTTCACCGCCAGCGCCGTCTGCAGCGTGACCGACACGCCGCCCACATTACTGGTGTGCCTGAATCGTGGGGCGTCCGTCTGGCCGGTATTCAATGAAAATCGAACGCTGTGTGTAAATACACTTAGCGCCGGGCAGGAGTCGCTTTCAAACCTTTTTGGCGGCAAAACGCCCATGGAACACCGCTTTGCCGCCGCCCGCTGGCAGACTGGTGTGACCGGATGCCCGCAACTGGAAGAGGCACTGGTTTCGTTTGACTGCCGTATCAGCCAGGTGGTGAGCGTCGGCACCCACGACATTTTGTTTTGCGCCATCGAAGCGATTCATCGTCACGCCACACCCTACGGGCTGGTGTGGTTCGATCGCAGTTATCACGCGCTGATGCGCCCTGCTTGTTAACCTCCTTAAGGAGACAGCTGATGGCAATGTTCGGTTTTCCTCACTGGCAGTTAAAATCGACCTCTACAGAGAGCGGCGTGGTCGCGCCGGATGAACGATTGCCGTTTGCTCAAACGGCAGTAATGGGCGTTCAACACGCGGTGGCGATGTTTGGCGCGACGGTGTTAATGCCAATTCTGATGGGGCTGGATCCCAATCTTTCCATTTTAATGTCGGGGATCGGCACGTTACTGTTTTTCTTTATTACCGGCGGGCGCGTGCCCAGTTATCTCGGTTCCAGCGCGGCTTTTGTCGGCGTGGTGATTGCCGCGACGGGCTTTAATGGTCAGGGAATTAATCCGAATATCAGCATCGCGCTGGGCGGGATTATCGCCTGTGGGCTGGTTTATACCGTCATTGGCCTGGTGGTGATGAAAATCGGTACGCGCTGGATTGAACGACTAATGCCGCCGGTTGTGACGGGTGCGGTAGTGATGGCGATTGGCCTGAACTTAGCGCCTATCGCAGTGAAAAATGTATCGGCTTCGGCCTTTGATAGCTGGATGGCGGTAATGACGGTGCTGTGTATTGGGCTGGTGGCCGTATTTACCCGTGGCATGATCCAGCGATTATTGATTCTCGTAGGATTAATTGTTGCCTGTCTGCTGTATGGCGTGATGACCAACGTTTTAGGGCTGGGAAAAGCCGTCGATTTTACTCTCGTCAGCCATGCTGCCTGGTTCGGTCTGCCACATTTTTCCACTCCTGCTTTTAATGGTCAGGCAATGATGCTGATTGCGCCCGTGGCGGTGATTCTGGTAGCGGAAAACTTAGGTCATCTCAAGGCGGTCGCCGGGATGACCGGACGCAATATGGACCCGTATATGGGGCGGGCATTCGTAGGCGATGGGCTGGCGACGATGCTTTCTGGCTCTGTCGGCGGTAGCGGCGTAACCACCTACGCCGAGAATATCGGTGTGATGGCCGTGACAAAAGTCTACTCGACGCTGGTGTTTGTTGCCGCTGCCGTCATCGCCATGCTGTTGGGCTTTTCGCCGAAATTTGGCGCGCTGATCCATACTATTCCGGCTGCGGTGATTGGTGGTGCATCAATTGTTGTGTTCGGGCTGATTGCTGTCGCAGGCGCACGGATCTGGGTGCAAAACCGTGTGGATTTAAGCCAGAACGGTAATTTGATTATGGTCGCAGTAACCTTAGTGCTGGGTGCGGGTGATTTTGCTCTCACGCTGGGCGGTTTTACGTTGGGAGGGATCGGTACAGCCACCTTTGGCGCGATTTTACTCAATGCGTTGTTAAGCAGAAGGTTGGTTGACGTTCCACCGCCAGAAGTTGTTCATCAGGAACCATAAACAGAAAACCGCCGGGATTACCGGCGGTGATGGCTTTTTGACGAGCTACAGACAAAAATGCATGCGTCATTGATTAGCCCGGCTAGTCGTCGCTTTTACCGTGACTGCTCTTGCCACCTTTTTTACCTGCTTCTGATGCTCTTTCGCGGTCTTCTGCAAAATTGCCGGAACCGCCTCGATGGTTTGCCATTACTGACCTCCGTCTGGGTATAGACATCATATTGCATAGAATTAACGCGGCGTATGGCGGCTGCCATATTTTCGCTACGTGGGACTAAGCTTAGTGAACTGACGCGGGCAGACCCGCGTTTGGTAATATCCTGCAACAGCTTCTTAGCGAGAATAGATATCATCTCCAATAATTATCCATAAGCTGCTCTTATGATTAAAAAAACGCGATGAGATAAAAATGTGTCATTTTGCGACAAAATTACGTGCTTGTGAAAGTTGTTATAAATCAAATAAGTGGTTGTGAAATTTGCACTCTGAAAAGGACGTCTTATCTTTAAATAAGTGGTAGCGAATCGCTACGGAATAGAGATAACACGAGGAGTGGTTAGAAATGGCTAAAGTTCTGGTGCTTTATTATTCCATGTACGGACATATTGAAACGATGGCACGCGCAGTTGCTGAGGGTGCAAGCAAAGTGGATGGCGCAGAAGTTGTCGTTAAGCGTGTACCGGAAACCATGCCGCCGCAATTATTTGAAAAAGCAGGCGGTAAAACGCAAACTGCACCGGTTGCAACCCCGCAAGAACTGGCCGATTACGACGCCATTATTTTTGGTACACCTACCCGCTTTGGTAACATGTCCGGTCAAATGCGTACCTTCCTCGACCAGACGGGCGGCCTGTGGGCTTCCGGCGCACTATACGGAAAACTGGCGAGCGTCTTTAGTTCCACCGGTACTGGCGGCGGTCAGGAACAAACCATCACATCCACCTGGACGACCCTTGCGCATCACGGCATGGTGATTGTCCCCATTGGCTACGCAGCGCAGGAATTATTTGACGTTTCACAGGTTCGCGGCGGTACGCCGTACGGCGCAACCACCATCGCAGGCGGTGACGGTTCACGCCAGCCCAGCCAGGAAGAACTGTCTATTGCTCGTTATCAAGGGGAATATGTCGCAGGTCTGGCAGTTAAACTTAACGGCTAATCTTCAACAGGAGGATACGCATGCCAACTCAAGAAGCGAAAGCTCATCACGTCGGTGAATGGGCATCTCTGCGCAATACGTCGCCGGAAATAGCCGAGGCCATTTTCGAAGTCGCCGGGTACGACGAAAAAATGGCGGAAAAGATTTGGGAAGAAGGTAGCGATGAAGTGTTAGTCAAAGCCTTTGCTAAGACCGATAAAGATTCGCTTTTTTGGGGCGAACAGACCATCGAACGTAAAAACGTTTAACCAGCGACTCCCCCACTTCACGCCTGTCTCTTATACACAAATCCCCACCCGGGGATTTGTGATGTCTGTCAGTCTGCT
>OAZV01000067.1_pt1 | contig 19425 bp, 28 predicted proteins | sample 1475841 | NCBI WGS metagenome assembly OAZV01 (sample SAMEA2579928, study PRJEB22360) | human gut metagenome | biome: human gut; feature: human-associated habitat; material: faeces | place: Denmark | collected 2008/2010 | reverse complement strand
GCAGGCTGCTCCTGGGTTGTATTGCCGGCGTGGCGTCCTCCCGCCGATGATATTGGCGGTGGTTTCGGCGGCGGAGTCGCCTTCGGCTACGCGCACGGCGACTACCACCGGCTGCGTCTGGTCGGCGATGGCATCCAGAGAGTGCGCCAGCGTACCGCTATCACCGGCTTTACCCAGCGCAGATCGCACGTCGGTTAACAGTACCGGGGTATCAAGGGGAAAGGTTTTTTCATCGGCGTCTGATCCGGTGCAGACGATGCCGATCACGGCGGTGGAGATGGTACGGATCGGGCGTACGCCTTCATTGATTTCAATAACGCGCGCGCCGTGGTGGTAGTCGGTTGCCATAGGGCTGGCCTCCATCAGGTCAATAAATGACGATGGTGGCACAGAGCGAAAAGGGCGGTGACGGCTTCCACTTGTAACCACTGGCACTACAAGCAGAAGCGGTTTTTAATTCAGGATAATCAGTTCTGATGTGGCGCTGGCTGGCTTTCCGCCTACGGTATAGCGAATCCCTACCGTTGAGAATGTCAGGCCGTGGAAGATATCGCGCATTTCCGGGATGTCATTAACCGAGATAATCATCCGGCCCTGCATGGTGCGCGCCAGCTCTGCCATTCGCTGGTACTGCTCAAGGCCAAATGGTACGCCGTAGCCTTCGGTTTTCCAGTATGGAGGGTCGCAGTAGAACAGGGTATGCGGGCGGTCATAGCGGCGAATACATTCGGCCCAGTCCAGATTTTCAATACAGACGCGCGCCAGCCGCAGATGGGCGGCGGATAAATCCTCTTCCATACGCAGCAGGTTCAGGCGCGGCGGTGAGGTGGTGGCGGTACCGAATGTGCGACTTTCCACTTTGCCGCCGAATGCCAGCTTTTGCAGATAGTAGAAGCGCGCCGCGCGCTGGATATCGGTCAGCGTTTCTTCCGGGGTGATCTGGAGCCAGCGGTACATTTCGCGGCTGACCAGCGACCATTTAAACTGGCGGACAAACTCTTCTAAATGGTGCTGGAGTACGCGGTAGAGGTTGGTAACGTCGCCGTTGATATCATTCAGCACCTCGGCCTGTGCGGGCTGTTTCATAAAGAACAACGCCGCCGCCCCGCAGAACGGTTCAACGTAGCAGCGGTGTTTGGGAAACAGCGGCAGAATGTGTTTTGCCAGCCTGCGCTTACCGCCGATCCACGGAATAATGGGTAACGTATTCATATTGTCAATTTTCCAGATCGACTGCAGATCAGTGCATACAGCAGATTAGGTGAATAACGCCAGCTATCACGCAGATGCAGAAATTCGGCGCAGAACTCGCTGCAAAACAGGCGCTCCTGTTTGCCCTGACTGAGTAACACAAAACCAATGGCACCCAGCCAGTCGTAACCTTTATCGTCGTGCTGACGGAAAAAGGTTTCCAGTGCCAGCGGATCGGCGTTGATCGGGAGTAAATCCCATTTCTCAATCGGCAGCGGCATTCGTTTGCTGCGCACGCCTTTATCCCGTACCGATGATGAGTAACAGATAAACAGGCCATCCGGCTGGCGTTCGACCAGTTCGCAGTGAGAGTAAGGGCCGCGCGTGACCTGTCGCGTCAGCCAGTCGGAGAGCCGGGCAAGGCTGAAAAAGCGTTCAGCCCGGCCACGGTAGAACGCCGCGTAAACCTGACTCATGGTTGCCATCCTGACGAGTAGTCGTAACCCATAACCGCCTGCACCTCCGTCAATACTTCAACGGCGGCAATATGCTGCTGGGCAGCGGCGAACAGGCGCATATCGTGCGCCATTGTTTCGGTTTCAAACCGGGCGGCGATTTCGTTGGTCAGTTCAATCAGGTTGTGATTTTTGGTCTGCCACATTAAGCCTGCCGGTATTTGTTTAGCCACGCCCATTTTGGTGAGCGAGAGCTGCTGGATGCGGCTGTTAGCGTCGCTGTGGAAATGGTGATTATCGATGATGATGTAGTCGGCGGTGATTCGATCGCGATACTGCTTTATTTCTGCCACCTTTGCCTGTCGGGCTTTTTCGATATCGGGCCGCCAGCGTTTGCCGTCCCAACGGACAAAGGCGTTATCGGGCTTCAGCAGAGTGACGTTATCCGGCAATGGCCCCAGATGATGAAGCTGTACCTCACTGCCCGCATCGGTATCAAACGCGGTTTTACCGCGATGATCTTCTACCGCAAGCCATGTTTCTCCGTTGAATGTCAGGGCAAAGCCGCTCTGGCATTCGGGCGGTTCGATAGTGGTACAGCATTCCGGTAAGCCGGTGTTGGGGGCGATATAGACGTCGCTGACGCCGATAAATTCCTGAGTATCTGCCGCGTAGTTAAAGATGCGCAGGGTTTGCGGTTCGTCGGAAAATGCGAATGTGCTCATGCCAGCCTCACGATATAGTTGAAAGCGATATTTTTAACGGTGTTTTCGGCGTTCCCGGCGGCGTTCACCGTAATAGTGTGGCTGTGGGAACCCAAGGCGATAGTGTGGTTATGCGCGCCGATAGTCAGCGAATGAGTATGAGCGCCGATGGCTACTGTGTGAGTATGGACACCGTCTGTACTGGTTCTGAATTTGTAGTTATCCCAGTCTGTGTCTGCAGACCCCTGATTATTACGGGTACTGTCGAAGTAACCGTGACGTCCACCGCTGGCTTCACCCCATCCGCTGTCGTGGTTGTGAGCACCGGCTGACGCTGTTGATTTTGTCCCGTAGTCAAACGCGCTGGTATTTTTAGTACCCAAATCAGTGGAACTGGCGGTTTTAGTGCCTAAATCCGTGTTAGCTGCGCTGGCGGTGTGACCATGAGATTTAACGCCATCCTGTTCCTGAGACAGTATCGTGCGTCCGCTGGCGGGTTTCCCCTTGATTGTCCAGCCGCGCATATCCGGGATTACACCGGAGGGGTAAGCGATTGCCAGTTTAGGGTAGGCGGTTTTATTGAAGGACTGACCGACCATCAGTGCATAGCCGCTAGGGATGGCATCGGATGGCCATGGAATGGGAGCGCCTGCTGGGTAGAGTTCTTCTGGTAAGTTTCTGCTATTAAAATCTCGCCGCCAGCCGGGAGAGTATTGTGCTCCGTGATCGATATAGATAAATTGCGCGTTGGCTATGCCTTTGGTCGATGTAGAGGGGGTAGTAATGCGGATTGTTTTTGCCGACTCAATACCCATGACCTCAATGACAGCGCCAGCCAGTTGAATATCGCCACAGCCTGTATCAGAAATGACTTTATTCGAGGCATAACTCCATGAACCTTTACACATCCAATAGGGGGTACTGAAAGCTCCCTGAACACTCAGCCAGCTTAGAAATTCAGTCGTAGTCCATGAGGCATCATTTCCACCAATAGACAGACTGCCGCTGAAGGCACGGCAGCGGCTATTGGCATTATCCATTACTATTTTGACAGCCTTCGGTGTTGCGGCCATCGCCTCACTAACGTTATTGGTTTCGCTGTTAAGCTGGATTATCCCTTTGCGCATGGTGGTCGCATCCAGTGCGGTATATTTTCCATTAGCCAGATCGTAGGCCGCTTTCACGGCTTTAGGCGTGGCGGCCAGCGTTTCGCTGATACTGTCGATGGAGCTACTAAGCTGGACAATCCCTTTACGTGAGGTGGTGGCATCCAGTGCGGTATATTTTCCATTAGCCAGATCGTAGGCTGCTTTCACGGCTTTGGGCGTGGCGGCCAGTGTTTCGCTGATGCTGTTGGTCGCACTGCTTAATTGAGTAAAACCTTTGGCAGTTAACGTGGCGTCAGGATGGTTACGGGACTGCGCGTGGCGAGTCAGGCTTTCATCCACATACTGCCTCGTTGCCAGCACCACGGCAGGGTCTATCTTCAGCTCCACGTTTTCCGTATGGGAGACAATCAGCACCATGCGGATAATCTGCGTGCGGCCCGAACCTTCGATTAACTGCGGCTTGTAGGTTGGCGGGCAGTTGCCGACGGCAATCAGTCGGTTGTACTCGTCGTACAGGCCAATTTCCCTGATCCACCATCCGCCTACATCCTCCGGTAGTACCTGTTCGGCAATAATCTGGTTGGGGTTATTAGGGTCAATACTGAGCGTGTTCAGCGGCGCACGTCGGCGTTCGTTGACTAGCCGGGTTTGGCCGGTCTCCGGCGTTGGCAGGTTACCGTTTCCGTCGCCCACGGCCATTTGCGTCAGATGAAGATGTGAACCCTGTGCGGTGGCGGTCGCCAGTGCGGATTCGCCGGTAGTGGTTAATAGCGTGAAATAGGTAGCGCTCATGGGGCGATCCTTAGCGTATCAATCAGATGCAGCGCAGCCCCGCGGTAGTCACGGCCCACGCTGTATACATGTTCGGGAATAAAGGGATAAACGGTGAGCGTATCGCCGGTATAGTTCGTCGCGCTGAACCAGACGTATCCGTTGCTCTGCAGGCTGATCGCCAGTCCGATTAAGTGGCGTGAACAGGGTTTTGCATCATCGATCAGGCGCTCCAGCTCTACATACATCTGCTCGGTGATGCCCTGTTCGCGCACGCCGACTTCCAGCGCGAAGGTGCCGGGAATACCTTCCGGGCGCAGTTGCCACCATTCGGTTACCCGAATAAGGAAACCGAGTGGCTCCACCGCACGCTGCAGTGCGCCGATGGTGCCTTTGTGCTGATGGATGTAGAAAGAAGCAGCAATCACCTGCCGCTTGGTATCGGCTGGCCAGTTTTCATCCCAGCGGTCAACGGAAAACGCCCATGCCAGATAAGGCAACAGCGCGGCTGGGCATCTATCCGGTTGCCACAGGCTACGCAGCGGAACCGGCACTTGTTCAGTCAGGCTGCCGGTTTGCGCCAGATTCTGCTCCAGCGAGCTGGCATTGTTGGGGAGCAGGGAGCTATTCATCGCTTCCCCCGATGGCAATTTGCCATCCGGTGCAGTAACTGGCCTGCGTTTTGTTGATAATGACATCAACGGCAGGGGAGAGCAGTTCTACGCGCTGAACGCCGGTAACATGCAGTGCGGCGTAAATCGCGCTGCGGCGAATATCACGCCCGATCCGATGCTGGTCATTAACGTAGCTTTTTAGCCGCTGCTCGGCGGCCTGCCGAATGGGTTCCTGCTCCGGGCCGGGATAGCAATAAAGTACGGCATCAATCTGATACGGGATCACTTCGGCGGACTGAATGGTTGGGCGATCGCCTACCGGACGAATATCAATATCGTTCAGGGCGGAATCGACTATCGCCAGCAGTTCTGCGCTGGCCAGCCCGTTGCCTTCGCGGGAGAGTACCGACACGGTGACGTAACAGGGATGTGGACTGATGGCGGAAACGTCAGCAATGCGCCCATCTGCGCTGCGGGCGTGATATTCGTAGGCGGCGGTCGGGCCTGCGACGGACAGACCTTCAAACGCCTGCTGTGCGCGCATTCGTAAATCGCTGTCGGATTCATGAACCGGATCAACGGGCGGTATCGCCGTACTGTCTCCGGGAGAGATTTGCAGGCGAAAAACCTTAAAGTTAGCGACCAGATTATCCAGATCGCGCCCGGCGGCATGGGCCAGCATATTAGCAACGGCGGCTTCATTGATGCGTACCCGCAGCGCCATCTCTAAGTAAGTATTTTCCTGCAACAGCTTGACGAAGGGTTCTGATTCATAGCCCAGCGTGCGGGTAACTTCTGCTTGCTGTTCGGCTGGATACAGGCTGATAAAGCGCTGCTTGCGGGCGGTGAACAGGGTTTCAAAATCGAGTGTTTCCACCACATCAGGGATGGGTAACTGGCTTAAATCGGTCAGCGCGCTCATGGACGTCTCCTGTCGATCGGAATGGAGAATGCCCACGGCTGCCCGGGGATATCGGTACGTTCGGCTTCAATAGTGACGCTGAGATCGGCATTTTCCGCAGCAAAGTCCACGCCGATAATCTCGAGGCGGGGTTCCCAGCGCGTCAGCGCCATAACCACCGCCGACATCACCCGCAGCCGGGTGCCGCCATCGTTGGGCTGGTCGATCAGGTTGCCGATCAGTGAGCCATAATCGCGACGCATCACGCGCGTACCTACCGGCGTGGCCAGAATATCTTTTACGGATTGCTTAATGTGCAACTCATCGCTTAATGCTCTGCCGGTTTCGGCGTTCATACCGAGGTACATTACTGCGGCCCTCCGGTATTGCTACCGCCGCGCTCTACGCCTGTGTGCGTGTGGGTATGGACGGTGACGCCGTTGGAGGTAAAACTGCCGCTGCTGTGGGTGTAAGTGCCTTTAAGCGTGCCGCCTTTTTTAACCGACAGCGTGGCGGTTTCCAGATGCTGGGTGCAGACGACGAGCGGTGTATCCAGCGTGACGCGGGTGTTGGCTTCGACCAGTGCGGTCTTGATGCCGGTGGCTTTTAACGCGCTGGAGCGCGGATCATATTCAATCACCGCACCATCGGGGTAAACGCTATGGTGAACCTGTTCATCCAGCAGCGGGGCGGGGTTGGCGTCAGAGTAAATGGCAGGAAGCGCCACGGCGGTGGTTAACTCACCGCTTAAACAGAGCAGTAACACCTGTTCGCCTGTTGATGGTCGCCACCACGTCCGGGCATCACCGGCGCGCAGCGTCAGCCACGGTATCCAGTTGGTGGTCAGTTCACCAGTGTGAATGCGTACTCGATCGCCCTTCACCTCTTCAACGGTGCCGGTACGGATCAGGTTTTCAATGCGCCGGTGCAGCTCGGCGAGGTTGGCTGGGTGGTTTGCGTCGCTCATGCCGGAATCATTGGGATTCGCGGGCGAAGAGGGAAGGGCTAAGGCTTGTAGGATAATGGGCTACAAGTAAAACGCCCCTGAGTAGGGGCGTTGAACGAAAAAGAGCTTAACCGTGCGCAGCCTTCATCAGTGTATCGTTAATCCACTGGTTAACGCTTTTACCGGAGACTTCTGCCGCAACGTTAATGGCAGAGTGAATTTCAGGTGGAATACGCAGGCTGATTTTTCCGCTGGCCGGACGCAACGGCTCCCGGCCCCGTTCCTCGCAGTAAGCCAGATAGTCGTCTACCGCCTCTTCAAACGCTTTACGCAGATCGGCAACATTATCGGCATGAAAGCCAATGACATCCCGAATGCCTGCAACGTGACCAACAATGCATTGATCTTCATCGCTGTATTCAATTTTTGCGGCATAGCCTCTATATGTCATGGTATTCATCATGGTGTTACCCCTACAGCTTCAAGGAATGTTCTGGCATCGCGAACCTGATAGGCTTTCGCTTCTTTTTCCGGGTGTGGACGATGAAATGAAGCCACAACCTGATTAATTTCAAACCTGACGCGGGAACCGTTTCCTTCCGTAGCAATAGCCCCCAAAGCAATAAATAAGGCTTCTATTTTTCGCCATTCCAGCGTGACAGGTGTTGGCGTAGAAAAAACAGCTTGTAAGGTTTTTTTATGTTTGGCGCTTAACGTATTCATACAGGGTATTTTCCATAAGTTATTTTATTCTTCCGCCAAGATATAATGATGATATCATTTTTTGATATCATTTCAAGTCAGGAAGTGAACGATTAGCGCCTCTATTTTTCGCACATCCTCCGCCGAAAACCCCAGCAACTGCCTTTGTGCGTAATCCACCTCCAACCCGTAGCGATTTACCCGATCGCGCAGGCCATACTGATGAACGGCAGCCATATGTCGAACGCTGCTGAGAAACGAAATGGTTGCTCCCTGCCCATCGCCTTTCCCTTTCATATAGCGTGCGGTACGCAGCTTACGGAACATCTGGCGGCGGATCTTTCCTTTTTTACTGCGTAGCTGGAGCTTACGGGGGGCGAACGGTGAGCCGTCCGGGTTTTTCTGCGCGGTTATTCGCTGGCTTTGCGACTGGCGCAGGCTGCGGGCGATTTCCCGTGCCAGTTGGGTTCGGCTTGCCGGGGAGAGCTTTGCGAGCAGGCCATCGGCCCAGCGGTGGAGTTGTTGCAGGTCGTCGCTCATCAGGTGCTCACAATCGTTTCACCGCGACAGGCGATTTCCCAGCCGTTGTAACCGCTTTCTGGCTGCTGGTCGTTACAGTGCTTTGCTTCCAGACTACCGTCGCGCTGGCGAACAATGACGCGCTCGGTCAGCGCCAGTTTGATGCTGATATCGTAGCTCTGATGGTCGATGGCTTCGGCCTCAAACTGAAACGCCTGCTCGCGCAGGTCGCTATTGGCGAAGGCTTCCTGCTGGTGAAGCGACATCCAGCCGACCAGCGGCACCATCAGTGTATCGGGATCGGCGGCGTAGTCGGTGATCAACAGTTCCAGCGTGTACTGGTATTCAAAACTGGTGCTGCGCCCTGCGGTGGCGACGATCCGGCCCTTATTGATAAAGACCCGCAGCGTGTCCGGGTTCTGCTGTAGATGCGGGACGCTGGCGGCCAGCAGTTCACGGATGAGCTGCGCTTTGTGCATCGATACGCTCCTGACAGCTAATCGTCATATCCACCTGCGCAGCGCACTGGTGCCACGCGTTTTCAGTTTCCAGCAGTGCGCGGCTTAAATCCTCATTACTCTGCGGTTGCAGCGCCGGAAGCTGGCAGGGCGTCAGTTTCGGGCAATTGACGGTAAGCCGCACTGCCGGTAATGGTGGTGTGCTGGTGCAGGCGGATAATATCAGCGGGCAAAGCAGTATCAGCCCATTCACGAAGCTGTTGATTTTCACGTTTCAGTTTCTCCAGTTGTTGATTGTGCTGCCGTAGCTGGTCATGGGCGTCGGCGGTTTGCTGTTGCAGCGTCAGGTATGCCTGCTGGTCGGCGTCGGCCTGTTGCTGGAGTTCGTCCAGTTCCTGCACTTTTGTCATCAGGGATTCGGTCAGGCTGGCAATCTGAGTGTCGGCCAGCCTGATGTGCTGCTGCTGTTCAATAAGCTGTTCCTGCTGCGTCATACGCTGCCAGTTCGTCCAGAGCAGCATCACGCCGAGCAACAGCAGCGGCGCGGCTTTTATCCAGCCCATCATGCTGCCGCCTTACTGAATTTTTCGAAGGCGATCGCCAGCTTCGTATCGTACTGGTTGCGTTTGTACTGTGGCCCGTTGTAGCGGCGGGCGAACTCTGGCCAGTTCTGTACCTTCATCGCGTCGTGGATCTTCGAATTGGCCTCAACGAAGCGCACGAAGGCGTCAAGCTGCATCTGCTCGCTGTCGTTCATCTGCTTTTCAAAGTCGGCGGCAGAGGCGTAGCCCAGCGCTTTCCAGTGAAAGCCCATAATCTGGAACAGTCCCCAGCTTGCGCTCTCAATGGCGGCGGTGCTGTGGATCTGTTTCGCCAGATTCAGACGGTAGTGCTCACGGCTTCCGCCCTGATAGCCGCCTGTGCTCTTGTTCACCAGATCCGGGTAATTCTGCGCCAGCCGGTCGGCGTCCAGTCCGTGGCTTTTTAACTGGCGGTACATGATGTGGCGTTCAAACAAAAGAGCCGGGTGGCCATCGGGCAGGAAGCCGTGAGATCGGGCTTCAACCTCCTGCACCGCCTGTAATGCCGCCAGCGGGATACCCAGATACAACGCGGCGGCCTGCTGCTGATCATGGGTGAGTGTACGAGTCATGGCGTGGCTCCTTCGGGTGATGACGTAAGGGGTTAATCAGACTGGCGACGTTGCCGCGTGCAGCGCTCAGGCAAATCAGCAGCACGATGTTGATGGCGGTTTCGGCGATAAACACGTAGCGGTACAGGCTGAAACAAATCAGTACCGCCACCGATGCGGTGCAGCACATCAGCAGCCACGCCAGCCAGCTATACAGCGGGCGATAGGTAGTACCGTGAATGCGGCGATAGAGGAACAGGCGGACGGTAATCAGCAGGCAAATAATGGCGTTAAGGCTCAGGATTAGTTTCATTTGCGTCCCCTTAAAAAGTCGAGCAGTTGACCGGGGTTATCCAGTTGTCGGATGGCCCATAGCAGCGCCTTGACGGTAAGCGCCGATGAGAGCAGCGCCCCGATACCGGGGGAGACTTTTTCCATCAGATGCTGCGGCAGATATCCGGCGACCAGCGCGGTAAACAGGTCGGCGGTCAGCAGGCCGATCACAAACGCCACGCAGAAGAAAATGATGCGCAGGAACAGGCCGATCTCTTTTTGCGAAATCACCAGCAGCAGCGCGCCACACAATGCGCCGAGCACTACCGGAGCCTGTAGCGTCGGGAACAGCGTGGCAATGGAGAATGCGCTTACGGAAGCGGCGACGACGGTGCCGGTTACGGGTTCGTTCATAGTCAGTCCCACAGGTTGATTCGTTGACGTGCGGTGGCGGGAGCCTGTTCCGGTACGTTAACCGCCGTACCGTGTGGCAGGCGCAGCGGCAGTTCGCACAGGCGCGGGTTGTTCTGGTAAAGCTGTTCGACAATCCCGGCAGTGCGCCCGAAGATGCGCCAGCAGAGCTGATCGAGCGTTTCGTTTTGCAGGCTATAGACAATCATGGTGTTTCCCGCGCGGCGTCAGGTGATGCGGGGATGGTGGCACAGGGGCGGGAAGTGAAGGGAAGGCTTCCGCTTGTAACTGAGGGCAGTACAAGCGGAAGCGATTGGCGAGGGCTATGCCTCGTCGCTGTCGGTATTGATGATTTTCAGTTCAGCGGACTTCTGGAGCTGGATCAGCGCCGGAAGCAGAAGCGCGGTAGCCGACAGGCCATGCCCTAGCTGGCACAGGCTTTCAGCGGAGAATTCCAGCACGTTGCTGTCGGCAAAGGAGACGAAGGTTTTACCCAGAAAATGCAGGCCGTGACATAGTCCGGCGTAGCACTCTTCGCTGCTGTTGGCCAGTAGCAGAGTATCGTCGGCGTTCAGGTGTGAAATATCCATCTTGCGGATCGCGTCCGCCAGTTCAGAGGACAGAATATTGGTTTCAGGCACCATGGCGCACCTCCAGCGGTTTGCAGGAGACGAACACCAGCGGGAAACCCGCCAGCAGGTCGCGAGCCTCGATTTCAGTTGTTGCCAGTACAGACACCAGACGCAGGGGCTGGATCTCGCGCAGCAGGCGGTTGGAACGGGCGTTCAGGAAGGTGTAGAGCTTTGAATGTGCGCGTATGTTACTATTAGCGGTAGCCATAGCATTAGCCTCTTTAATGTTGTGGTCAGAGGCCCGTTGGTGTTGGTAGCACCTGCGGGCTTCGTTCGTTTAAGGGTTGCAAAACATCACGTAATTGCGATGTAATTACAACTACATCATTCTAAGGATTTTGTAATTACAATGTCAAGTGAAAAGGCTAAAACAGATCAGTACCAACTTCGTCTTGCTCATGAATTTAGAAAGCAGCTTGAAGAACAGGCTCGTAAAGATGGAGATACCTCTCTCGCAACATGGATAAAACGCGTTTTGCGTAAGGAACTTCAGTCACGAGGTATTGAACCCAAAGGATAATTACGGAGATATCAAGCAGCGCTAAGAAGTTAGGATTATTTGTTCAGCCCAGATTAGTCGATATGCACTGATTAACTTAAACATTGTGTGTAGGAGGTGTTGTGGATATTGAATTTTTTCTTAAAGAGCGCACAAGATTCGTTACTTATTTCTATGAAACGGCTGCTGCACCATTTGTTAACATCATGAATGATATTGAGAATGAAGTGGAACCTTATATTCAGCCGTATGGTGAGAGTGATGAACCAGCTTTTTTAGATGAATGGTTAGATGCAAAGTCGGGATTAGAAACCTGTGGGCACCATGCATTATCGATGCTTTCGTCTTCTCTTCAGTTGTACCTGAAGGCGTGGGTAGATCGCTTAGGATATCATAGCGTGAAATCTGATATAAATTTCAAGAAGGGTTGGTTTAATGGCTATCGTGAAATTTTCAACAAAATTGAGTTGGAAATGGCAAAATGTCCTGCAAATTTGGAAATAATTGAACAAATTCCCTTGGTGAGAAATCGTGTCCAGCATCCTGAGGAACTTACCTCAATTAATATTTCTCACTCAAAAAATGACTTGGAAAAATATCCTCGCCCATACTTTATTCAGGAGTGTGAGCTACTTTTGGCTTCCGAACAGGAAGAAAAATCGTGGTTATTCCCACCTACAATATCCCCGACTAAAGAGAAAATATTCGAAGCTATCAGAAATGTTGAAATGCTGTGCTCTTGGTTAGAGTCTGAGTATTGGTCGGCTCTTGACTAAATGTAGAATAGAGTAAGTCAGCGTCAAATGAAAACAGCCCGACGAATCGGGCTATTATGGCTATCAGGCAAACACTACCTTCAAACTCATTATGCCGCCTCAATACCCGCTCTGGTTAACATATAGTGGCCCCAGTGGGTTTTCTTCAGATAACCGGCCAGTTCCATCTGTGTCACAATAAATTCAGCGTTAACTATTTCTATATCTGCGTAGTCGGCCAGATCGCGCAGCGGCCATGTGCTGCGAACGCCGACGCTAACTATGGTATCTCTGATGCGGCGAGCGGTATCGGTCATTGGGCGGGTTCTGGCTGCCTGAATAGTCATGGTATTTTCCCCTGTAAGTTCTTTCGTTGGGTCAGACACTAACTCTGGTGGGGAAGGGGCATCCAGCGTTCAGATGAGGCGATACGGTGATGCGCATCGCATATCCGTACTCTTTTTATACCAGAACAAACGTGCTACGCGGCTTGCCCAGAATATCCCGCACTGCGAAGCGGGCATCGCGCGCCAGATCGTCGGCGGTGCTTTCCTTTTGTTCCACCAGTTTGCTGCCGTGGGCGGTGGCATCAAAGTTACGGTAGCGTTCCAGCAGGTTTGCGTGCGTCAGGCTGTACACCGCGTGGCGGTAGCGGTGCAGGTTAACGCTTGCGCCGTCCAGTCGTTCGGTCGTGGTTTCCGCAATGCAAGTTGTGCCACGGTTTTCCTGTTCCAGCCGCCATTCCCGCAGGTCGTCGTTTACGCTGGCCAGCGCAATCAGCAGCGCCTCGCGCAGCCGTTCGTTGGTGACGGTGCTGTCCAGCCGTTGGGTCGCACGCAGATGTTGCGTATCAATATCGGGAAAGAAAGGGTGGTTGCTGATAACCAGCCCCGGCAGACTGGCGGCGGGGGCAACCTGAATAAAGCTCATTATATTCTCCCTGTTCGGCGGTGGACGGCGGGCGTTGCAGTGGTATAACCACGCGCGGCCAGCCGTGCCGCCGGTCGTGAGGGTCTCACTCGGTAGGCTGACTGTTGCGAATTTGTCGCTCCAGTTGCTCAATCAGTTTTTTCACGCCGACGTTCTCATCCAGTTGTAGCGCGCGCTGGAACTGCGCCAGCGCCTCCTGCGGCTGGCTTTCGCTGTGTGCCAGCCCCAATGCCTTGTGCAGGCGGGCGCGAACCTGATCCGGCATGTCTTGGGAGGCTAACAGTCCGGCAAAGGCCAGCAGGCTGTCCAGCGCCACAAAGGTACCGGCGGCAAGCTGTTTCAGAGCGGTGTCGGCGACCTCTTCAGCCACCATGCAGGCGGTCTGCCGTTGGTACTGATCCGGCGTTACCCAGCTGTGTTTCAGGGCGTGTTCCGCCATGGGGTAGGCAGCGGGAAAGTCGCCGGTATCCAGCGTCCAGAGCAGCACCGTCATAAACACATCGTCCTGCTGTTGGCTGTCGGCAGCCAGAACGCCGCTTATCCACGGCTGGTAATCGGGCAGCAGTTCACCCTTAACCTCGATTTTGCGTTCAATGGACTGGATCGCTTTCAGGCGGCGTTTATCGGTTGCCAGCTTTGCCAGCATCAGTTCATAGCCGCTGGCGTAGGTCTGGTTTTCCTGTTGATTTACGGCCTGCGCCTGATGGCGCAGCAGGTGGCGGCGGGCAGGCGTCATCATGCGTCTTTGTCCTCAAACTTGATGTTTTCAAACAGGCAACCGCAGCCGAAGTCTTCCACCACAAAGGCATCGTTGGAAGACTCGAAGTTCTCTACCCGGTCACGTTTGGGGTTATCAATAATGGCGCGGCGGCGGGTGCCTTTCTGGACATAGATAGACAGGTTACTGAAGGCGGTGACCAGAATGGTGTTGCGCGGGAAACCCGGCACGCGCACGGCAGGGCGACCGCCGATGGTTTTCTGGCTGACCAGAATCTGCCCCGCCAGTTTTTCGCTGTTCTCATTGTGCTGGTTGAGGATCGGGAAGTATTTGTCGTGCAGGACGCCACGGCCACAAATGGCGACCAGATCTGCGCCGTCGACATGCCATTCGTCAATCAGGTTTTCTTCGCCGTCATTGACCATGGCGTCCAGATTCTCATAGTCGCCGCCTTTGCCAATGATGATTTTGCCGGAACCTTCCACACCTTCGTTCATGACGCGTTCCGGGGCGTGGTCGCGGTACTGCTGCAGCCAGCCTTTGTTAACGTCCTGCAGAAGGGGGTAACGCTGGAAGTCGGTCTGGGCGGCAACGAGGATACCGTTGAAGCCAATCAGGATGCGGTCTAATCCCTGTCGCCGGGTGATGCTGTCGCGCACGCGGATCTGAAAATCCGGGTGTACGGCCCATGCGTCCAGTTTGGCGTATTTCAGCGCGGTGTCGTAGTTGGTTTTTTCGCAGCGGTAACGGTTAGTCGTCATTGACGTGGGGTCTACGGGTTCACGCTCACGCTGGCTGGTATCGGTACGGCTGGCCGTCGGGCGATCAATGCCGATACCGACTTTTTCTCCTTCCTGATCCACCACTTCATGGACGTTGATTTTGGTCAGGAACTCCACGGATGCCTGAATTTTGGTTTCCAGCGTCTGCTGTACGGAAGGTTCTACCGTGAATTCGACGGCGGCGCTCTGGACGCCGGACAGCCCGGCGACGGTTTCAACGTAAACGTTGTATTTTAAGCGGGTTTCGTTACGCATCGGGGTTCCTTAACAGTCGGTTTTCAGGTCGGTGTTGCCACCGGTGGCAGGCTGGCGCGGTGGTGTGGCCGGTTGTTTTGCAAGCTGAGTTTTCAGCGTGGAATAATCGGTCTGTAGCTGCTGATGCTGCGTTTGCAGTTTAGATAGCTCCTCGCGGATTTGGTCGATCTGCTCGCTACAGAACGTCGCCACTTCCTCCACCGCCAGATGCACGTCGTCCCGTTGCTGGTCGTCGTGGTTCTGCTTTTTACTTAACAGCGCTTTGATACGGGTAAACAGCGATTCGCCGCTGCTTTCCTCCACTTCTTCAAACTCCAGTTCAATCTCTTCTGCCACGCTGAAAATGTTCTCCGGCGAGCGTTTACGCGCCGCCAGCGGGTTGTTTTGCGCGCTGGCACAGAAGGAGAGCATTTCGGTGCCGAGACTGGCCGGATCGTCGGTGACTGCCAGCCCGACCAGATAGGCTTTGCCCGTGTCGGCAAATTTCGGATCGACTTCCACCGAGGTATAAACCTTCTGCCCTTTGCGGTTCATTTCGACCAGCGAATCCGTTGGGGCCAGACGCGCCAGCAGCGCCAGTTTGCCTTTCAGGGGACCGTCTTCGGCGATCTCTTCTTTCTTCACCATCGCCACGTCGCCGTAGCGCTGGAACGGGCCGTCCGGCAGGATGCCTTTCAGGTGCTCCAGATTAATGCGCGCGCCGTACACTTTTGGGCTGTATGTATCGGCCATTTGCTCGATCCACTGGCGTTCAATAGTACGCTTGTCGCAGGTTGCGCCTTCTACGGCGATACGCACCCATTTAGAGAGCAGTTTTTTCTTTGGCTTTTTGTCCATAACGTTCAGTCCCGGCGTTGGCTAAATAAGCGAATGGTCGGGTAGTCCTCCGTTATCAGGCAACGGGCTTCGCTTGTAATCATCCGGGTTACAAGCGGCATTGCTACGCGCAGGCAGTGGCTTGTTTACGCTGACGGCAGAAACGAGAGGACGTTATGCCGCCAGACATCGAAAAACATCTGCTTGCCCTTCAGGACGAAGATCCACGCCGCAAAGCCCGCTATCTGTACTGGCAGGGTTTTCGCATCGCGCGGATCGCCGAACTGCTGGGCGTAAAAGTCACCACGCTGCATAGCTGGAAGCGGCGCGACGGCTGGGATGAATCCGCCCCGCTGGAGCGAGTGACGGCGGTGACCGAGGCGCGTCTGATCCAGCTCACGGTGAAGGAAAATAAGGAGGGGAAGGATTTTAAGGAGATCGACCTGCTCTGGCGACAGATGGAGCGCGGGGCAAGGGTTGAACGCTATCAGCAGGGAGGCAATGAGGTCGACCTGAATCCTGCTCTTGCGAAGCGTAACGTCGGGTCGCGCAGACAGCCGGAAACCAACCATATCAGCGAGGAGCAGGCGGAGAAGCTGAAACAGCTATTTCTGGACGGACTGTATCCGCACCAGAAACACTGGTACCGCGCCGGGCTGGAACACCGTATCCGCGATATCAACAAGTCGCGCCAGATTGGGGCGACGATGTTCTTCGGGCGGGAAGGATTTATGGATGCGGTGGAGAGCGGGCGCAACCAGATCTTTCTCTCGGCCTCCAAAGCGCAGGCGCACCAGTTCCGCCAGTACATTGTCGATTTTGCCCGTGAGGTTGATGTTGAGTTGAAAGGCGATGTTATCCATCTGCCGCATAACGACGGGCGGATGTATTTTCTCGGCACCAATGCCCGCACCGCCCAGACCTATCACGGCAACCTGTATCTGGATGAATACTTCTGGATACACCGCTTTCTGGAACTGCGCCGTAACGCGGCGGGGATGGCCAGCCAGAAACGCTGGCGGCAGACCTACTTTTCCACGCCGTCCAGCATTACCCATGAAGCCTATAAGTTCTGGACAGGGCAACTGTTCAACAAGGGCAGGCCGAAGAGCGAACAGATTCGACTGGATATCAGCCATCGGGCGCTGGCGGCGGGGCGGCTGTGTGAAGACGGCCAGTGGCGACAAATCGTCACCGTTGAGGATGCCATCAATCAGGGTTATGACCTGTTCGACCTCGAGCAACTCAGGCTGGAGAACTCGCCGGAAGAGTTCGCCAACCTGTTTATGTGCCAGTTTATCGACGATACCGCATCGGTATTCCCGCTCAGCATGTTGCAGGGGTGCATGGTCGATAGCTGGGAAGTCTGGGACGACTACAAGCCGTTTGCCCTGCGTCCACTCGGCGAACGCTCGGTGTGGGTGGGCTACGATCCTGCATTAAGCGGTGACAGCGCCGGGTGCGTGGTGGTCGCGCCGCCGGTCATTGAGGGCGGCAAGTTTCGGGTAATTGAAAAGCACCAGTGGCACGGGATGGACTTCGCGGCGCAGGCGGAAAATATCCGCAAAATTACCGAGCGCTATAACGTGACTTACATCGGTATTGACGTGACCGGCATCGGCCACGGCGTGCATCAACTGGTGAAACAGTTCTTCCCGGCAGTGCAGGCATTCTCTTATTCCCCGGAAGTGAAACAGCGTCTGGTGCTGAAAACGCTGGACGTTGTCCGTAAACGCCGACTGGAGTTTGACGCTGGATGGACGGATCTGGCGCAGGCATTTATGGCGATCCGCAAAACCCTGACCCCGTCCGGGCGTCAGGTGACCTTCGAGGCCAGCCGTTCGGAAGAAGTCTCCCACGCGGATCTGGCATGGGCGTGCATGCACGCCATTATCAATGAACCACTGGAAAGCTCTGGCGGCGCGAACAGCGGGCGGGGCTTAATTAAGGTGTATGGATGAATAACGCAATGGCTTTCACCTTCGGTGAACCCGAAGCCCTGCTGGACAGGCGGGAAATACTGAACTATCTGGAGTGCGTGGACTTTGGTAAATGGTATGCGCCGCCGGTGGATTTTAACTCGCTGGCGCTGTCGTTCCGCGCTTCGGCGCATCATACCAGCCCGATCTGCGTGAAGCGCAATGTGCTGGTTGGTACCTTCATTCCTCATCCGTTGCTAACCCGGCAGGCGTTCAGCCGCCTTGCGCTGGACTATCTGGTGTTCGGCAACGCTTATCTGGAGCGGCAGGATAACCGGCTGGGCCAGCCGTTAACGCTGGTGCCTGCGCTGGCGAAGTATGTCCGCCGCGGTAAGGCGCTGGAGAACTATTTCTTTGTTCAGCCCGGTCGTGTGGATCATGAGTTTGCGCCGGGAAGTATCGGCCACCTGCTGGAGCCGGATATCAATCAGGAAATCTACGGCCTGCCGGAATATCTCTCTGCGTTGAACGCGGCATGGCTGGATAACTCCGCCACGTTGTTTCGTCGCCGTTACTACAAGAACGGCAGTCATGCCGGGTTCATTCTCTACCTGAGCGACCCGGCTCATAATGAGGCGGATATTGAAGCACTGCAAGTGGCGCTGGCGAACAGCCGTGGCCCCGGCAACTTCCGCAATTTGCTGATGTATTTGCCGAACGGCAAGCCGGACAGCGTAAAGGTGATCCCGATTGGCGAGGTGGCGGCGAAAGATAACTTCTCCGATATCAAAAGCGTCAGCCGTGACGACCAGCTAGCCGCGCACCGGGTACCACCTGCGCTCATGGGCGTGGTGCCGAGTAACGCCGGTGGCTTTGGTGATGCCATCAAAGCGGCGAAGGTATTCAACTGCAATGAGATCGAGCCGCTGCAGGAACGCTTTAAGGAACTGAACGACTGGTTGGGGCTGGAGGTTATTCGCTTCAAAAAGTACCGCCTTGCCGACGACGATTCAGAGTAACCCCACCAATGACCAACTCTCCGTCAGCGCCACCACGCGCCATTCAGCCCGCTTCCTGCGGGTTTTTTTACGCCTTCTCACCGCCAGAATCTCCAGCCAGCACCGCCAGCGCGCGGTTGTGACCCCGCCACGCCTGCGCAGTAAATAGATCGCTTTTTTTGCACTGGTGCGTAAGCGTCGGAGCGGGCCATAACGGGAGGGCGTGGTCGGGTTGCGGGTGCAGCAGAATCATGCGGATTTATGCGCCCTGTGTATGCGCCAGAGACGATCGGGAGGACAATGCCACGATCCTTTCGGTATTTTTGGATCGCCTGTCGGGAAAAGGTAACCTCAGTAATTGGCAGTAAAAATAATGCTTATTCTATTGTTTATAAAAGAGAAATTTGGTTACCCATAAAAGGTAATCTGAGGTAACCCAAAAGGTAACCTGTTTTATATTTTCATATAAATCATAATGTTACCAATTAGAAGAGATCACTATTATAAAAGGTAACCTGATTACCCTTTGGTTACCAGAAGATTACCTTTCTCTGTTTTTGAAAAATCCTTTTTATTCATTAAGTTATTTTGATTTTTCGTTGCAGGTTACGAAGGTTACCTTTTTCCGAAGCCCCCACGGACTTTGGTATATATAGATAGGTTAAAAAGTAGCCATTATGTTTGCCTGCTATTTACTTCCCATTCTTCCACTGGCCAGCATGTTAATATGCCCGGTAATGATAACTCGTTGCCGTTGGGTTACTTTCTTCTGTGGACGGTAAAACTGACGGTAAATTGGGTAATGTGTCTCTATTTAGACTATGAAAATCAAGTAATTAAAGTGATTGTATATAATCGAGTGGGAATGATTTGACCCTGCACTATGAATGAACAAAACCCTCTGTTACTACAGAGGGTTTTTTATACTCACGAAT
>OAZV01000063.1_pt1 | contig 22048 bp, 15 predicted proteins | sample 1475841 | NCBI WGS metagenome assembly OAZV01 (sample SAMEA2579928, study PRJEB22360) | human gut metagenome | biome: human gut; feature: human-associated habitat; material: faeces | place: Denmark | collected 2008/2010 | reverse complement strand
GTCAGTTATTGGTCGCATTCACTCCTTTGAATCCTGTGGAACCGTAGACGGCCCGGGTATTCGCTTTATCACCTTTTTCCAGGGCTGCCTGATGCGCTGCCTGTATTGTCATAACCGCGACACCTGGGATACGCATGGCGGTAAAGAAGTTACCGTTGAAGATTTGATGAAGGAAGTGGTGACCTATCGCCACTTTATGAACGCTTCCGGCGGCGGCGTTACCGCATCCGGCGGTGAGGCAATCCTACAAGCTGAGTTTGTTCGTGACTGGTTCCGCGCCTGCAAAAAAGAAGGCATTCATACCTGTCTGGACACCAACGGTTTTGTTCGTCGTTACGATCCGGTGATTGATGAACTGCTGGAAGTAACCGACCTGGTAATGCTCGATCTCAAACAGATGAACGACGAGATCCACCAAAATCTGGTTGGAGTTTCCAACCACCGCACGCTGGAGTTCGCTAAATATCTGGCGAACAAAAATGTGAAGGTGTGGATCCGCTATGTTGTTGTCCCAGGCTGGTCTGACGATGACGATTCAGCGCATCGCCTTGGTGAATTTACCCGTGATATGGGCAACGTTGAGAAAATCGAGCTCCTCCCCTACCACGAACTGGGCAAACACAAATGGGTGGCGATGGGTGAAGAATACAAACTCGATGGTGTTAAACCACCGAAGAAAGAGACCATGGAACGCGTGAAAGGCATTCTTGAGCAGTACGGTCATAAGGTCATGTTCTAATTTCCCCGTAAAGCGGCAACTTTATTGAGTTACCGCTTTTTTGTGCACAGAAAAGCAGAGTGTGAAACAGTAAGCTCACACTCTGCTTGAATTCATTTACACGTGAGCCACGGGTTTCGGCGTATGACCAGCGTTACGAAGCAGCATCAGCAAATAGATAAACGATACGCTGGCGATCATGATAAATAATAAATTATCGGAGAAATTCTGCATTAGCATAGCGGTAAATGACGGGCCAAGCAGGCTTCCCACGGTATAGCTCAACAGTAAGGCCTGGTTCATCGCCACCAGTTGATGATGTTCAACTTTCTCACAAGCCCAGGCCATCGCCACCGGATATAGCGTAAAGCCAGCGGCACCGAGGATGAATAACGCTGGGGCCATCGCCGCCTGGCTAAGCATCGCGATACTGCCGAGAATGACGACAAAAACCTGAACACGCAACACCAGCAGTCGACCAAACTTATCCGCCAGACGTCCGATCGGCCATTGTCCGAGGATACCCGCACTGACTAATACCGCCATCCAGAAACCAATGCTGGCATTGCTCACCCCTTTGTGATTAAGGTACAGCGGCATCAGGCCATATAGAGATCCCAGAACGATTCCTGAGATAATACAGCCATTCACGCCAAGCCGCGCCTGACGGAGTTTTAGCATTGACGTAATTGACGTCGAATCATGGTTTTCAGCCTGCTGATTCAGCACACGCGTAAACAACAGCGGTAAGATCCCTGCTAATGTCAAACCTGTAACCCACGGCAATACGCTCATCAGCTCGGTTGAGACTTTGCTGACCAGTAACTGGCCTAAAAACGTTCCGACGTAATAAACCATCATATACGCAGCAAGCAACCGCCCGCGGTTACGCGACGTCCCACTGCACATCAGCGCACTCTCAACAACCACCCAAATCATGGCACAGCCGATGCCCGCGACAAAACGCCACACCAACCAACTCCAGAAACCAATCATCAGGCCAAGGCCGGCACAGCCAGCGGCAAAAATGAAGGAGGCCAGATAATAGCTACGGTTAAAGCCAATGCGTTTAATGACATACCCTGTCAGCAATGTACCGACAAGGTTGCCGGTAAAATAGGATGAGCTGACAACGCCTACCTGCCATGTAGACATGTGTTCCTGGGCGAGCCAAAGCGGCACGAGTGTATTTAACACCGCGATCGCCAGAGTCAACAAAAGCAGGCCAGACAGCAAAAGCATGACAGGCCGGGTATACGTGGACATGAATTAAAACCGTGAGGAAGTTCAAATTTCATGCGCATCATGCCACCGCCAAAAACATTGTCAATGGGTGAAAATACGCGCATATCGCAGCGGCGGTATTATCGATTTATATTACTCATTCATAACGCCAATGCTGAAGAGACGATTAATCTCATCTGATTGTTTTTATTGATCTAACACAAATTTCATACGCTTCGTTCAGTCGAAAAATTTCATGGTCACAGCAAACTCATATTTCCCGTCTATGCTTTCAGAGCAATGCATCGCGTCTGACCGATTTAGACGTACCACTGACTCTCGAAAGGAGAAGAGGATGACCAAACCGTATGTTCGTCTTGATAAAAATGATGCTGCCGTTTTGCTTGTTGATCACCAGGCTGGTTTACTTTCCCTTGTACGGGATATCGAACCCGATAAGTTTAAAAATAACGTGCTGGCGCTGGGTGACCTGGCTAAGTATTTCAACTTACCAACTATTCTTACCACCAGTTTTGAAACCGGTCCTAACGGCCCATTAGTTCCAGAACTGAAAGCACAATTCCCCGATGCACCTTACATTGCTCGCCCGGGAAATATTAACGCCTGGGATAACGAAGATTTTGTAAAAGCTGTCAAAGCGACAGGTAAAAAACAGTTAATTATTGCCGGTGTGGTAACCGAAGTTTGCGTGGCATTCCCGGCGCTTTCAGCCATTGAAGAAGGGTTTGACGTCTTTGTCGTGACTGACGCGTCAGGGACCTTTAATGAAATTACCCGGCATTCGGCATGGGATCGCATGTCGCAAGCTGGTGCGCAATTGATGACATGGTTCGGCGTGGCGTGCGAGCTGCATCGCGACTGGCGTAATGATATTGAAGGACTGGCGACGTTGTTCTCTAACCACATTCCTGATTATCGTAACTTGATGACCAGTTATGACACGTTAACGAAGCAGAAATAAAAGCGAACCGGGGCCGAAACCCCGGTTGTTACTGATTAACTTGCGACAGCCATCCCCACGGTCATATGCAAACCATAGAATACGCCACGACCGATTAATTCCCCTGCCAGAAGCAGAATGAATGATACAGAAAGTAGCGGAACCGCAGGCTGATAACCTTTTAGCTGTGGTGCAATCCACAAGCACAGGGCAACGGCCAAAAGCACGATCCGCCAGGACATCAGCGCACCATAGTCCGGCACCAGCGCTGCGGCCTGCTGCACAGAGCTATGAATAGTCGCCAGCTCTGCGCCCTGCATCACTGACATCACGCCACTCACTACCAGTGCCAGAACAGAAATGGCTGGCAGCAGACGCATCGCCCAGCCATCGACGCCAGCCAGACTCAGCAACAGGTAACCCAGTAACGGGCCGCCCATAAACATCGTCAGGAAGAAGCCCATCGGTGTCCAGATGCTGTACCAGGTGGGTACTGTATCGATGCTGTTATACACACGCACCATCATCCAGACAAAGACTACGCCAAGAACCATCGTCACCACCAGCCAAAGCGTACGCAATGCCGGTGAAAGCTTTTTCAGCATTGCCAGCAACCAGCCGATGCCGCCTACAGCAAAAAAGATCGAACCGCTGGCGATTTCGTTACTGAGTGCTGAAGCCCCGACCCGATTGAGCGAGTTAAAAGCGCGCATCGGTGAACCAAGATGAAGCATAGAGGCGATAAAGCCAATGCCCATCAGCACCCATAAACCAAACATGCAGGCGATAACACGCTGCTGGGATTCTGCTCGCAAGTCGCCTTTGAGCAGCGCCAAAGCCAGAACGATAAAACCACCCGCTACACATTGCCCGAAGACCGTGAAGATCATCAGCGGCCATTCATGCCATCCACTTCCCATCTCACACCTCCTTCGGGTTTGCCAGATAGCCAGTGGTATCCCCGGTTGGGCGGCTGTTGGCATTGGGTTTGATCACAATATTCGGTTTGGTAAAGTGAGCTCGCGGCAACGGCGCAACGGCCGCCAGATCGCCATGTTTTTTACGCAGCTCGTCGATAGGGCCGAAATCCAGCGCCCGTAGCGGGCAGGACTCTACGCAGATCGGTTTTTTTCCCTCCGCAACACGGTCATAGCAACCATCACATTTGGTCATATGACCTTTGGTTGCGTTGTACTGCGGTGCGCCATACGGGCAGGCCATATGGCAGTAACGACAGCCAATACACACATCTTCATCGACAACGACAAAACCATCTTCACGTTTATGCATCGCACCGCTTGGGCAGACTTTGGTACAAGCCGGATCTTCGCAGTGGTTGCATGAAATCGACAAATAGTAGGCAAATACGTTTTGATACCAGACGCCGTTATCTTCCTGCCAGTCTCCACCAGCATATTCATAAATGCGGCGGAAACTAACTTCCGGCGTCAGATCTTTGTAGTCTTTACAGGCCAGCTCGCAGGTTTTGCAACCGGTGCAACGGCTGGAATCAATAAAAAATCCATACTGGGTTGTCATCGGTTATTCCTTACACCTTTTCAACCTGAACAAGGTTTGTATGTGACGGATTCCCCTTAGCGAGAGGAGACGGACGTTGAGTGGTCAGTACGTTAATACAACCGCCCTTATCGACACGTTTTGTATCCGGGTCATACCAGGCACCTTCACCCAGTGCGACCACACCCGGCATCATTCGTGGCGTCACTTTCGCCTCAATATGAACCTCACCACGATCATTAAAGATCCTGACTTTATCGCCGTTGCTGATACCGCGTTTTTGCGCATCAAGCGGGTTGATCCACATTTCCTGACTGCAAGCTGCTTTCAGCACATCAACGTTGCCGTAAGTTGAGTGAACGCGAGATTTATAGTGGAAACCCGTAAGCTGCAGCGGATACTGTTTGTTCAGCGGATCCTGATAACTTTCAAAGCCTGGCGTATAGATCGGCAGTGGATCGATCACATCACCTTCTGGCAATTCCCAGGTAGCGGCAATGTCAGCCAGCGCCTGCGAATAAATCTCAATTTTCCCCGATGGCGTGGTCAGTGGATTTGCCTGCGGATCTTCACGGAAAGCTTTATAAGCAACGTGATGCCCTTGTGGGTCGCGCTTTTTAAAGATCCCCTGCTTACGGAACTCTTCAAACGTTGGCAGTTCAGGAATCGCTTCCCGCGACTGAGCATACAGATGCCGCATCCACTCTTCCTGGGTACGGCCCTCAGTAAACTGTTGCTCAACGCCAAGACGTTTTGCCAGTTCGCTGGTCATTTCATAGATGGTCTTACATTCAAAGCGCGGTTTAATGACCTGATCATTGAAAATCACGTAAGACATATTCCCGCAGGATGCATCCAGTGCAAAGTCCATCTGTTCGGAAGCGGTGCAGTCAGGCAGCAAGATGTCAGCATATTTCGCCGATGAGGTCATGTGGCAGTCGATAGCCACAATCAGCTCGCACTTCTTATCATCCTGAAGGATTTCATGGGTACGGTTGATTTCAGAATGCTGATTAATCAGGCAGTTACCGGCATAGTTCCAGATCATTTTGATCGGCACATCCAGCTTATCTTTCCCGCGCACACCATCACGCAGCGCCGTCATTTCCGGGCCACGTTCAATGGCATCGGTCCACATAAACATAGAAATGCTGGTCTGGATCGGGTTTTCGAGAGTCGGCATACGGACAAACGGTAAGCTGTATGAACCTTCGCGCGCGCCGCTGTTCCCCCCGTTAATACCAACGTTACCGGTCAGAATCGCCAGCATCGAGATAGCACGGGTTGCGATTTCACCGTTAGCATGACGCTGCGGGCCCCATCCCTGGCTGATAAACGCCGGTTTGGTACTGCCGATTTCACGAGCCAGTTTGATGATTTTGTCTGCCGGAACACCGGTGATTTGCGAGGCCCATTCCGGTGTTTTAGCCACGCCATCGGGTCCTTCACCCAGAATATAAGCTTTATAGTGACCATTTTTCGGCGCACTGGCTGGCAGGGTTTTCTCGTCGTAGCCAACGCAATATTTATCGAGGAATTCCTGATCTACCAGGTTTTCGGTGATCATGACATACGCCAGACCGTTAACCAGTGCGGCATCTGTTCCCGGACGAATAGGGATCCACTCATCTTCACGCCCGGCACCGGTGTCGGTATAGCGCGGATCGATGATGATCATGCGAGCATTAGATTTCTGGCGCGCCTGTTCAAGATAGTAAGTCACCCCACCGCCACTCATTCGCGTTTCGCCAGGGTTATTACCAAACAGCACTACCAGTTTACTGTTTTCGATATCCGACGGGCTGTTACCATCTGCCCAGCCGCCGTAGGTATAGTTCAGACCTTCCGCAATTTGCGCGGAGGAGTAGTCGCCATAATGGTTCAGATAACCGCCGCAGCAGTTCATTAGCCGCGCGACCAGGGTATTTCCCGGCGGCCACGAGCGGGTCATGGTGCCGCCCAGCGTACCGGTGCCATAGTTCAGATAGATAGACTCGTTGCCGTACTCTTTGATCAGGCGCTGCATTTTGGTCGCGATGATGTCGTAGGCTTCTTCCCAGCTAATGCGCTCGAATTTGCCTTCACCGCGCGCCCCGACTCGTTTCATCGGATATTTCAGGCGGTCCGGATTGTAGACACGGCGACGCATGGAACGCCCACGCAGACAGGCGCGAACCTGGTGCAGGCCGTCGTAATTGTCATCGCCGGTATTGTCCGTTTCGACATATTTGATTTCACCGTCCACTACGTGCATACGTAGCGGGCAGCGACTACCACAGTTAACTGTACAGGCGCTCCAGATAACCTTTTCGTCTGATTTTGTTGGAATAGCGCTATCGACAGCGTGCGCAATCCGACTAAAAGGTAATGTTAATGCGCTGCTGGCCATTGCCAGGCCGCCGATCGCTGTCGTTTTTACCAAACCACGGCGACTCACCTCAGCAGCCAATACCGCATCAGGGATTTTCGTTTTCATAATGGCTCACTCAAGCTTGCTCACGATTGATTCCAGTAACAAACCGTATTGTGTAATTATTTCTATAGCAGATCGCTATATAGGCTTGTATACATCGAATAATTTGAAAATCAAAGAGATAGGTAGATTTTCACTCGAAAGTAGTATTACTTGTAAGTGAGGAGTAATTATTGTTCGGTATCAAAGGGAGACAAAAAAAGCGCCGGCAGGCGCTTTTTAGATTCAGAAAAATTGGGTATTAGCCAATATATTCCAGTCCGTTCATATACGGACGCAGAACTTCTGGTACTTCAATACGACCATCAGCCTGCTGATAGTTTTCCATTACTGCAACCAGCGTACGACCAACAGCAAGACCAGAACCGTTCAGGGTATGAACCAGACGGGTTTTCTTGTCCGACTTGCTACGGCAACGTGCCTGCATACGACGTGCCTGGAAATCCCAAACGTTGGAGCAGGAAGAGATCTCGCGGTAGGTGTTCTGTGCCGGGATCCATACTTCCAGGTCGTAAGTTTTGCAAGCGCCAAAGCCCATGTCGCCGGTACAAAGGATGATTTTACGGTACGGCAGGCCCAGCAGCTGCAGGACTTTTTCCGCATGACCGGTCATCTCTTCCAGCGCCGCCATTGAGTCTTCCGGGCGCACGATCTGCACCATTTCAACTTTGTCGAACTGGTGCATACGGATCAGACCACGAGTGTCACGACCATATGAACCAGCTTCAGAACGGAAACATGGGGTGTGGGCGGTCATCTTAATTGGCAGATCATCTTCATCGATGATTTCACCGCGTACCAGGTTGGTCAGCGGAACTTCTGCCGTTGGGATCAGCGCATAGTTACTGGTGTCTGCTTCTTCTTCCAGCGGACGAGTATGGAACAGATCGCCAGCAAATTTCGGCAGCTGACCCGTACCGTACAGCGTGTCCTGGTTAACCAGGTACGGAACATAGTTCTCACTGTAGCCATGCTGTTCGGTATGCAGATCCAGCATAAACTGCGACAGTGCGCGGTGCATGCGAGCAATCTGCCCTTTCATTACCACAAAGCGGGAACCAGTCAACTTAACTGCGGCTGCAAAGTCGAGGCCAGAGTGCATTTCACCCAGCGTCACATGGTCACGAACTTCAAAGTCAAACTCACGCGGGGTGCCCCAGCGACTGACTTCAACGTTGTCATTTTCGTCTTTACCTACCGGCACTTCATCTGCAGGCAGGTTAGGGATGGTTAGCGCGATATCGCGAATTTCAGCCTGTAAAGCATCCAGCTCGGCTTTTGCTGCATCCAGCTCTTCGCCCAGTTTGTTCACTTCCAGACGTAAAGGCTCGATATCTTCCCCGCGCGCTTTCGCCTGGCCAATGGATTTCGATCGGGAGTTACGCTCCGCTTGCAGGTTTTCCGTTTTGACCTGCAATACTTTACGACGCTCCTCAAGAGCGCCCAGCTTATCTACATCCAGCTTAAAGCCCCGGCGTGCCAGTTTTTCAGCGACTGCGTCTGGCTCATTACGCAGCAGATTGGGATCGAGCATGCTTATCCTGTGCTTATCGAATTAAATGGGAGATGTGGCCACAGCCTGCGACCACAGGGATACATTAACAACATTACCGCAACGATAACATTAACGGTAGCGTTTTATGGGGCTATTTTGATCCTGTTCAGCCAGCCAGGCGAGCTTTTCGCCAATCTTGCCTTCAAGGCCCCTGTTTGTCGGGAAATAATAGCGTGTTTGTGCTATTTCCGGCGGGAAGTAAACCTCACCGGCAGCATAAGCGTTTGCTTCATCATGAGCGTAACGATATTCCTGCCCGTAGCCCATTTCCTTCATTAATTTCGTCGGCGCATTACGCAAATGAACCGGCACGTCATAATCCGGACGTTCGCGAGCATCGGCCAGCGCGGCTTTAAACGCAGTGTAGACAGCGTTGCTTTTTGGCGCGCAGGCCAGGTAAACAATCGCCTGAGCAATGGCGCGTTCACCTTCCGCCGGGCCAACGCGAGTAAAGCAATCCCAGGCCGCAATTGCCACCTGCATCGCCCGTGGGTCGGCATTGCCGACATCTTCGGAAGCAATTGCCAGACAACGACGCGCGACATATAACGGATCGCCACCGGCGGTAATAATTCGCGCATACCAGTAGAGCGCCGCATCGGGTGCGCTACCACGTACCGACTTATGCAGTGCGGAAATCAGATCGTAAAAGCGATCGCCTTTGTTATCAAAGCGGGCGCTACGTTCACCGGCGATTTCGGTCAGTAATTCAGGCTTCAGGACCCGCTTACCGCTATCATCGACTTCGGCCATATCCGCCATCATTTCCAGCGTATTTAACGCCCGGCGCGCGTCGCCATTCACCAGTTCAGCAATGGCGTGTCGTGTTTCATCTGGCAGAACAATATCCTGACCACCATAGCCACGGGTTTTGTCTTCCATCGCCTGAGTTAGTACTTGCTCAATATCCTCTGTACTCAGGGATTTCAACAGATAGACACGGGCACGGGAAAGCAGTGCCGAGTTAAGCTCAAACGACGGGTTTTCAGTGGTTGCGCCAATAAAAGTGATGGTGCCGTCTTCAATATGTGGCAGAAATGCATCCTGCTGGCTTTTGTTGAAACGGTGAACTTCGTCAACAAAAAGAATAGTGCGGCGACCTGCATTGCGGTTTTGCCGAGCGCGCTCGATCGCCTCGCGAATCTCTTTCACACCAGAGGTGACGGCAGAAATACGTTCCACATCAGCGTTCGCATAGCGGGCAATCACTTCAGCGAGGGTTGTTTTGCCGGTACCCGGCGGCCCCCAGAGGATCATAGAATGCAGATGCCCGGCTTCGATAGCGCGCGGCAACGGCTTCCCCACAGCCAGCAAATGTTGCTGGCCGATATACTGTGCTAAATTTTCTGGCCGCATACGCGCGGCCAGGGGTTGAAAAGTATTATCCGAAAAATCGAGCGACAGATTGCTCACTCAGGTGCCTCTACTTACGTTGATCATCTACCGTGACGCCTTGCGGCGGGGTGAAGGTAAATTTCGCTGCATCCACAGCCCCATTTTGCTGGGATTTCAGCTGATAACTGCTGCGCTGATCGTCCTGCTCCACCGCGCTAAACTGATGGATTGTGCCATCACGTCCCACGTTAATGGTGAACTGCTTCAGATTGCCATTGCTGGCTTTCGGCGTCAGAACAAAGTCATCGCCATTCTGTTTGATATTGTACTGCTGCCAGTCGCTGGACTGGTTGCGGGCAATCAGCATAAACGGCGTATTACCGGTGGCATCTTTCAGCCAGGTTGCCGTAGCTTGCTCAACGAACGGGTTATAGAACCACAGTGTTTTACCGTCAGAAACCAGAATGCTTTCATCAGGTTGAGTCATATGCCAGTTGAATAAGTTTGGACGTTTCACCCACAGATCGCCCTGACCTTCCTGCACCGCCGCGCCGCTACCGTCAGTCACTTTCTGTGTGAAGCTGGCGTGGAAGCTGCTGACTTTATCCAGGCGGCTTTTGAGATCGCTTGCGGCATCAGCCCAAACGCTGCTTGCTACTAAGCTTGAGAGTAATGCACAGGTGATGGCAATTTTTTTCATCATTATTCCTCAAATTACGTCACTCCCAATCGGGAGTTCCCTCTACTCTCTATTCCAGGCTAATAATCAGCTTGAGGAAAGAAGAAAATACTGAATTTTCAGTTGATAGAATACCGGATGCGACGCTATCGCGTCTTATCCGGCCTACGTTGCATTAATTAGTCAAATGGCGGTGGGGCCAGCACTTCACGATTACCGTTGTGCCCCTGTTCGCTAACAATCCCCTGCGCTTCCATCTGTTCGATAATACGCGCTGCACGGTTATAACCAATGCGGAACTGACGCTGTACGCCAGAAATTGACGCTTTGCGTTTTTCAGTGACAAACTGCACCGCCTGATCGAACAACGGATCCAGTTCTTCAGCGCCATCGAAACCGCCCACGCCACCTTCGCTTTCACTGTCGGAGGTGATGCCATCAACATACTGTGGGCGACCACGCGCTTTCCAGTCCTGCACCACGGCATGAACTTCCTGATCGCGAACAAAAGCACCATGGACACGTACCGGCAACGTGGAGTTCGGCCCAGAGTAGAGCATATCCCCCATACCCAGCAGTGATTCCGCACCAGCCTGATCAAGAATGGTACGTGAGTCAATCTTACTGGATACGGTAAAGGCGATACGGGTCGGAATATTCGCTTTAATCAGACCAGTAATAACATCAACCGATGGACGCTGCGTTGCCAGTACGAGGTGGATACCCGCGGCACGGGCTTTTTGCGCCAGACGTGCTATCAGCTCTTCCACTTTTTTACCTACCGTCATCATCAGGTCGGCAAATTCGTCCACCAACACCACAATGTATGGTTCTTTTTTCAGCACCGGATGCTGCGCATCCATACTATCACCCGGCTTCCAGTACGGGTCTGGAATCGGACGCATCATGCGATCGGCTTCAGCAATTTTTTCGTTATAACCCGCCAGATTACGCACACCCAGCGCAGACATCAGTTTATAACGACGCTCCATCTCGTTAACACACCAGCGCAGCGCGTTGGCGGCATCTTTCATATCAGTAACAACTTCCGTTAACAGGTGCGGAATGCCTTCATAAACCGAAAGCTCCAGCATTTTCGGGTCGATCATGATGAAACGTACATCTTCTGGCTGTGCTTTATAAAGCATGCTCAGGATCATCGCATTCACCCCGACAGACTTACCGGAACCGGTAGTCCCCGCAACCAACAAGTGCGGCATTTTCGCCAGATCGGCAACCACCGGCTCACCGGCGATATCTTTACCCAGCACCACGGTTAATGGCGACGGATTATCGCGGAATTTGGCGTTATCCAAAACCTCGCGCAGATAAACGGTTTGTCGTTTTTTATTCGGTAACTCCAGACCTACATAGGGTTTGCCAGGAATAACTTCAACGACACGCACCGCCACCGTCGAAAGTGAACGGGCAAGGTCACGTGACAAGTTAGAAATGCGCGCTGCTTTTACGCCCGGTGCCAGGTTCAATTCAAAGCGAGTGATAACCGGCCCCGGAGAGTAATTGACAACATCGGCTTTAATACGGAAATCAGCCAGACGCGCTTCTACCAGGCGCGCCATTTGTTCAAGCGCAAAGGTATCTACCGGCTCCACTTCGCTCGGCGGCGGTGTCAGCAAATCCAGAGAAGGCAGTGGCGTCGTCGGTTTATGCAACGGACGGCTGTCGCCATTACGCATCAACAGCGGATGAAGCAGGGTATCCTGCGGCTGTGGTACAACCGGCTGTTGCGGCTGCTGATACTGCGGCTGCTGTGTAACCGGCTGTTGTGGCTGCTGATACTGCGGCTGCTGTGCAACCGGTTGTTGTGGCTGCTGATATTGCTGCTGCGGTGCTACCGGTTGTTGCGGCTGTTGATATTGCGGTTGTGGCGCAACTGGCTGTTGCGGCTGTTGATATTGCGGCTGTGGCGCAACTGGTTGTTGCGGCTGCTGATACTGCGGCTGCGGTGCAACCGGTTGTTGCGGCTGCTGATATTGCTGCTGCGGTGCTACCGGTTGTTGCGGCTGCTGTACAGGTTCAACAATTGGCGTAAACAGCGGTTCGTGTGGACCATCATCCAGCAACGCTTTCATTGGCGAAAATTCAAAATCATCCAGCGAGAACGGATTCGCCCCAGCCGGTTGTTCGCCGGAATAACGTTGTTGTTGAGTTTGAGCAAACTGACGAGCCAGTTCTGCCTCTGCCGCAGCATCTGCATCTTCTGTGTTCACGGGTACATCATGTTGATACTGTTCGCCATAGCGTTGCTGCTGCGTCTGGGCGAACTGACGTGCCAGTTCATCCTGCTGCATCGCATCGATTTCATCATCGTTGTACTGATCGCCAGAATCGTACTGATTACGCTGGGCTTCACGGGCTTTTTCTTCTGCCGCACGCTGTGAGGGCAGCTTAATACCGTAAGACGCCAGTTCACGACGAGTTGGCACGCGGATGCGTTTCGGTCGTGGCAACTGCGGGCCAATCCCCTCTTTGACCTGCGGACGCGGTCCACCGCTATTTGCCAGACTGAAGACTGGCGCGGCAACGGTTGCGGCAGCCCCCGTCGCCAGTGTCGCTTTTTTCACACCAGATGCCAGCGGAGAAACAGCGGCAGCGGCTTCTACTGGAGGTACTGCTGCAACAGAAGGTGCTTTCAGCAAAGATTTGATCGGTTCCGGTTCTTTAACCGGTTCTGGAATCGGTTGATACCAAGCCGCAAGTTGTTCACGTTCACGGGCTCGCTTCTCTTCCACTTCTTCAAAATAGTAAAGCGGCGGACGCGTGGGTTTTGTCTCTTCTACAACGGGTTCAGGCTCCACAACAGGCTGCTGTTCAACGGGTTGCGGCTGTTGGTACAACGGCTCCTGAGCAGCTGGCTGCTGATAAGTTTGCTCCGTCTGGTATGTAGACTGTGGAGCAAAAGTGGATTGCTGCTCTTCGGCTTGCCAGGCGTTACCTGCCACCGGTTGTTCTGGCGCAGGGGCGTAATACGGCTGTTGCGCAGACTGTTCCGGCGCAGGAGCGTAGTAAGGTTGTTGCACAGGCTGTTCAGCTGCAGGCGCATAATACGGCTGCTGTGGCTGTACAGGTTGTTGCAGCGGCTCATTATATTGCACTGCAGGCTGCGCATATTGTGACTGCTGTGGGTAACCTTCCGGTGCAGGTGCAATAACTGGTTCTCCCGTTTGCGGCCCCGGTACAGGCTGCCAGGCTACTGTAGGTTGCGTAGGTGGAACATCAACAGAGGCAACTGGCGGCGTCTGAGTCACAGGTTCAACCGGTGCAGCCCAGCTTTGTGTCGCCGTGGTAGCAGCAGCTGCTACAGCAACAGGTTCGGTAATTGGCGCACCGTTTAATAATGGATCGTATTCGTCATATTCTGGCTGCGTTGCACGATTGCCCGAAAACAGGACGTCGTCAGGGTCGGCAACCACACCGCGTGCAGTGTAGGTAATCTCTTCTTCATCATCCATCCGCTTACCGGAGAACAGCGCAGCATCTGTTTGCCGCCCCATCGGATTAATGAATTTTTCCGCCAACCGTTTACGACGCGCTAGCGCGCCGCGAAGAATACGGGCACGGCGTGATTCATGCTGTTTGCCGTGATTTTCATCTTCATACTCTTCGTCGTCTTCATACTCATCTTCATCGACCCAGGTATCATCGCAACGGGTACGATTACTGGCGAAGGTAAGAATATTTAAAATCCAGCCGCCGAGTTTTTCAGCAATGGTCACCCATGACCAACCGGTGAACAGCGTCAGGCCCGCTGCCCAAACGCAGAGCAGCGCAATAGTTCCCCCGCTACTGTGTAGCAGTGGTTGTAGCGTAGTGCTTAGTAAGCTGCCAATGACGCCACCGGAGGCAAAATACCAGATATCGTCAGCGTTGATTGCCGCCAGACCACAGGAGGTAAGGATGAGCGCCAAAACGCCAATGATGCGTAGCGAAACGGCAAAATAATCAATGTATTCGTCGCTGGACTGATGACGCCAGGCAAACCAACAACCGCCGACAATAATGACGGGAATGGTGTAAGCCATCACGCCAAAAATAAAGAACAGCGTATCTGCCAACCACGCACCGGGCATCCCACCTAAATTATGGATAGGTTCATGCCAGGCCGTTTGCGACCAGCTGGGGTCCGAAGGGTTAAAGCTTAGTAAGGCAGCCATCAACCAGACGGCAAACAGGACAATAAGGATCAGCAACGCCTCCAGAAGGCGGCGGCCGCTACTTAACTTTGTCAATGTGACTTCTTTGTCTTCAGTGTATTCCTGGCTCAAGAAAGGCTCTCCAGGTTACAGGCTTTTCCTGCCCGATGCTAAAACGGACAACAGTACCAGGTTACCCCAGTACTGTTGCTGTATGGATTAACAGGAGTGTAATCAAAATACGCCGATTTTGCACCTGTTCCGTGTTAGCGCGTCTTAATAACCAGACGATTACTCTGCTTGACTTCTTCCATAACAACGTATGTCCGTGTGTCATTGACGCCAGGCAGACGCAGCAGGGTTTCCCCCAGTAACTTACGGTAAGCTGACATATCCGGCACGCGTGTTTTCAACAGGTAGTCGAAATCACCGGATACTAAATGACACTCCTGAATTTCTTCAAGTTTTTGTACAGCGGTATTGAATTGTTCAAACACATCCGGTGCGCCACGATTCAGAGTAATCTCAACGAATACCAGAAGTGATGCATCCAGATAATGGGGGTTCAGCAGCGCCGTATAGCCCTGAATAAACCCTTGTCTTTCCAGCCGACGCACACGCTCAAGGCACGGCGTTGGGGAAAGTCCCACACGTTTAGAAAGCTCGACGTTAGAAATACGCCCATCCTTTTGCAACTCATTAAGAATGTTACGATCGATACGGTCGAGATCTTTGCCAGGGCGCTTCTTGCTATCTACCATTATTATTGTCTCTCTGTATTCCTTCCCTACTCCTGTCTGACCCTGAAACATCACTGTTCAGAGTCGCTACCCGTCACGATAGACCGAAATCATGAAGATTCACGGCGCGCAATGCCTGGGTCTACGGTGAGAAGACCGTTGCCTTGTGGCAGCTATCGACATCACGAATGGCGTCTGTCCACGCCATACGTAGATTTCACTAGCACGGTAAACATGGTATTTACATGCATGGTTATGCGCATATAAGAATACTGTTTTTTTTCTTCCTCGAATGTTTTCGCAAAACACTAGGGGATTGTCAAAGCAAAACATCGATTTTTAGTACAACATGCCAGATATTCATTAACAGGGGCGTTTATTCATCATTTAATCGGCTTATAAAGCGGGAAATTTAAGTAGCAGAGGTGATAATGACGGGAGAATTTGACCGGCTTATCGATACTGCCGATTGCACAAATTGTTAACAAAATCGTCATACTCTTTTTTTACGTCTGTAAATTCCCTACAATCCTGCCCATTGTCTGCCAACAACTATGGGGATCTCATGGGCACGACCAAACACAGTAAACTGCTTATCCTGGGTTCAGGCCCGGCGGGATACACCGCTGCTGTCTACGCGGCGCGCGCCAACCTGCAACCTGTGCTGATTACCGGCATGGAAAAAGGCGGCCAACTGACCACCACCACGGAAGTGGAAAACTGGCCTGGCGATCCAAACGATCTGACCGGTCCGTTATTAATGGAGCGCATGCACGAACATGCCACAAAATTTGAAACTGAAATCATCTTTGATCACATCAACAAAGTTGATTTGCAGAATCGTCCGTTCCGTCTGACTGGCGATAGCGGCGAATACACTTGCGACGCGCTGATTATTGCCACCGGAGCTTCTGCACGCTATCTCGGCCTGCCATCTGAAGAAGCCTTTAAAGGCCGTGGAGTTTCTGCTTGTGCAACCTGCGACGGTTTCTTCTATCGCAACCAGAAAGTTGCGGTCATCGGCGGCGGCAATACCGCGGTTGAAGAGGCGCTGTATCTGTCTAACATCGCTTCGGAAGTTCATCTGATTCACCGCCGAGATGGTTTCCGTGCGGAAAAAATCCTCATTAAGCGTCTGATGGATAAAGTGGAGAACGGCAACATTATTCTGCACACCAACCGTACGCTGGAAGAAGTGACCGGCGATCAGATGGGCGTCACTGGCGTTCGTCTGCGCGATACGCAAAACAGCGATAATATCGAGTCACTCGACGTTGCCGGTCTGTTTGTTGCTATCGGTCACAGCCCGAATACTGCCATTTTCGAAGGGCAGCTGGAACTGGAAAACGGCTACATCAAAGTACAGTCGGGTATTCATGGTAATGCCACCCAGACCAGCATCCCTGGCGTCTTTGCCGCAGGCGACGTGATGGATCACATTTATCGCCAGGCCATTACATCTGCTGGTACAGGCTGCATGGCAGCTCTTGATGCGGAACGCTACCTCGACGGTTTAGCTGACGCAAAATAATTTTACAAATCAGTAACAAAAGTAAAGAAGGCGACACCATGCGACTATGGGTCGCCTTTATTTTTTCCCCGTTGTAACATTGCTCTGCAAATAATTCTGATAACTCACCTGCTAAGCGTGCAATGAATAAATCCCGTCAAAAAGAATTAACCCGCTGGTTAAAACAGCAAAGCGTCATCTCCCAACGTTGGCTGAATATTTCTCGTCTGCTGGGCTTTGTGAGCGGCATATTGATCATTGCCCAGGCCTGGTTCATGGCGCGAATTCTGCAACATATGATTATGGAGAATATTCCCCGTGAAGCCCTGCTGCTTCCCTTTACGTTACTGTTTCTGACCTTTGTACTGCGCGCATGGGTGGTCTGGTTACGCGAACGGGTGGGTTATCACGCCGGGCAGCATATCCGCTTTGCCATCCGCCGTCAGGTTCTCGACCGTCTGCAACAAGCAGGGCCAGCGTGGATTCAGGGTAAACCAGCGGGGAGCTGGGCGACGCTGGTACTCGAGCAAATTGACGATATGCATGATTACTATGCACGCTACCTGCCGCAAATGGCGCTGGCAGTGTCGGTGCCGCTGCTGATTGTGGTGGCTATCTTCCCCTCTAACTGGGCCGCGGCGCTCATTCTGCTGGGCACTGCACCGCTAATTCCGTTATTTATGGCGCTGGTTGGAATGGGGGCTGCCGATGCTAACCGACGTAACTTTCTCGCTCTTGCTCGCTTAAGTGGGCATTTCCTCGATCGCCTGCGCGGCATGGAAACATTGCGTATTTTTGGTCGTGGTGAAGCTGAAATTGAAAGTATTCGTTCTGCTTCGGAAGATTTCCGCCAACGGACAATGGAAGTGCTACGGCTGGCGTTTTTATCCTCCGGCATTCTCGAATTTTTTACCTCGCTGTCGATTGCTCTGGTGGCGGTCTACTTTGGTTTTTCCTACCTCGGCGAGCTGGATTTTGGTCACTACGATACTGGCGTGACGCTGGCTGCGGGTTTTCTGGCCCTGATCCTTGCGCCAGAGTTTTTCCAGCCATTACGCGATCTCGGTACGTTTTATCATGCTAAAGCCCAGGCTGTTGGTGCAGCTGACAGTTTGAAAACGTTTATGGAAACCCCGCTCGCCCATCCGCAGCGCGGTGAGGCGGAATTAGCATCGACCGATCCGGTGACCATTGAAGCCGAGGATCTGTTTATCACGTCGCCGGAAGGTAAAACGCTGGCCGGACCGCTGAATTTTACTTTGCCAGCAGGCCAACGAGCAGTGTTGGTTGGTCGCAGCGGTTCAGGTAAAAGTTCACTGCTGAACGCGCTTTCTGGTTTTCTCTCATATCAGGGATCGCTACGAATCAACGGGATAGAATTACGCGATTTATCACCAGAATCATGGCGTAAACATCTCTCCTGGGTTGGGCAAAACCCACAATTACCGGCAGCAACATTACGGGATAACGTACTACTGGCGCGACCTGATGCCAGCGAACAAGAGTTACAAACAGCGCTGGATAACGCCTGGGTCAGTGAGTTTCTACCGCTCCTGCCACAAGGCGTTGATACGCCTGTTGGCGACCAGGCTGCCCGCCTTTCCGTGGGGCAGGCGCAGCGCGTGGCGGTGGCCCGTGCGTTACTAAATCCCTGTTCGCTATTACTGTTGGATGAACCCGCTGCCAGCCTTGATGCTCACAGTGAACAGCGCGTAATGGAGGCGCTGAATGCCGCCTCTCTGCGCCAGACAACGTTAATGGTCACCCACCAGTTAGAAGATCTTGCTGACTGGGATGTCATTTGGGTAATGCAGGATGGTCAGATTATTGAGCAAGGACGTTACGCGGAATTAAGTGTGGCTGGCGGTCCATTCGCCACATTACTGGCCCATCGTCAGGAGGAGATTTAAATGCGCGCTTTGCTACCCTATCTGGCACTGTATAAACGTCATAAATGGATGTTAAGTCTTGGTATCGTGCTGGCAATTGTCACGCTGCTCGCCAGTATCGGTCTGTTGACCCTTTCCGGCTGGTTCCTCTCCGCCTCAGCGGTAGCGGGGGTTGCCGGACTGTACAGCTTCAACTATATGCTACCCGCTGCGGGCGTGCGTGGCGCAGCAATCACCCGTACTGCCGGGCGTTATTTTGAACGTCTGGTAAGTCACGACGCGACTTTCCGCGTGTTGCAGCATCTGCGCATATACACCTTCAGCAAATTGCTGCCCCTCTCCCCTGCCGGACTGGCGCGCTATCGTCAGGGCGAATTACTCAACCGCGTGGTGGCGGATGTTGATACGCTCGATCATCTTTACCTGCGCGTTATCTCGCCGCTGGTGGGGGCTTTTGTGGTGATTATGGTGGTGACAATCGGGTTAAGTTTCCTTGATTTCACCCTCGCCTTTACGCTGGGTGGCATTATGTTACTGACGCTTTTCCTGATGCCACCGCTGTTTTATCGTGCGGGAAAAAGCACAGGGCAAAATCTGACTCATCTTCGCGGGCAGTATCGCCAACAACTGACGGCCTGGCTGCAAGGGCAAGCTGAGCTGACCATTTTTGGTGCCAGCGATCGTTATCGCACGCAGTTAGAGAATACCGAAATTCAGTGGCTGGAAGCGCAACGTCGTCAATCTGAACTCACCGCATTGTCGCAAGCGATAATGCTGCTCATTGGCGCGTTAGCGGTGATCCTGATGCTGTGGATGGCGTCTGGCGGCGTTGGCGGCAATGCTCAACCCGGCGCGTTAATTGCCCTGTTTGTCTTCTGCGCGTTAGCCGCGTTTGAAGCACTGGCACCAGTAACGGGTGCATTTCAGCATCTGGGGCAAGTCATTGCCTCTGCCGTACGGATCTCTGATTTAACGGCTCAAAAACCGGAAGTCACCTTCCCTGATACCCAAACTCGTGTTGCCGATCGCGTTTCGCTGACATTACGGGATGTTCAGTTCACTTATCCGGAGCAATCCCAACAGGCACTTAAAGGGATTTCTCTTCAGGTAAACGCCGGGGAACATATTGCGATTCTCGGGCGAACCGGATGCGGCAAATCAACACTGTTACAACTGCTGACCCGCGCCTGGGACCCGCAACAGGGCGAGATTTTGCTTAACAATAGCCCCCTAGCCAGCCTGAATGAAGCGGCTCTACGACAGACCATCAGCGTTGTGCCACAGCGAGTGCATCTGTTTAGCGCCACGCTGCGTGATAATCTGTTACTCGCCTCGCCTGATAGTAGTGATGAGGCTCTGGCGGAGATCTTGCGTCGCGTTGGTCTGGAGAAGCTGCTCGAGGATGCAGGTCTCAACAGTTGGTTGGGTGAAGGCGGACGCCAGCTCTCCGGTGGTGAACTGCGCCGTCTGGCTATCGCCCGTGCGCTGTTACATGATGCGCCACTGGTACTGCTGGACGAGCCTACAGAAGGCTTAGATGCCACAACCGAAAGTCAGATCCTTGAATTGCTTGCAGAAATGATGCGTGAGAAAACGGTGTTAATGGTCACCCATCGACTTCGCGGACTCTCTCGTTTCCAACAGATAATAGTGATGGACAACGGGCAAATTATTGAGCAAGGTACTCACGCAGAACTGCTTGCCAGACAGGGGCGTTATTACCAGTTCAAGCAGGGTTTGTAAGCTATTATTGAACGATCCGACTTGCGTGGAGTTTTGCGGTCATGCGCCTGGTTCAACTTTCTCGCCATTCAATAGCCTTCCCTTCCCCGGAAGGCGCATTACGTGAGCCTAACGGCCTGCTGGCACTGGGGGGCGATCTTAGCCCTGCGCGCCTGCTAATGGCTTATCAGCGTGGTATTTTCCCGTGGTTTTCTCCTGGCGACCCCATCCTCTGGTGGTCGCCCGATCCCCGCGCGGTGTTATGGCCAGAATCACTGCATATCAGCCGTAGTATGAAGCGATTTCATAAACGCTCCCCCTATCGAGTCACGATGAATTACGCTTTTGGTCAGGTCATTGAAGGCTGTGCCAGCGATCGCGAAGAAGGAACCTGGATCACGCGTTGCGTGGTCGAAGCCTACCATCGCCTTCACGAACTCGGTCATGCCCACTCTATTGAAGTCTGGCGTGAAGATGTGCTTGTCGGCGGTATGTACGGCGTGGCCCAGGGAACGCTATTTTGTGGCGAGTCCATGTTCAGCCGGATGGAAAATGCGTCTAAAACGGCGCTTCTGGTATTCTGTGAGGAATTTATTGGTCATGGCGGTAAACTTATCGACTGCCAGGTCCTTAACGATCACACAGCATCGCTTGGTGCCTGCGAAATTCCCCGCCGGGATTACCTTAATTATCTCAATCAAATGCGCCTCGGACGATTGCCGAATAATTTCTGGGTACCTCGATGCTTGTTTTCACCACAAGAATGAATGTTTTCGGCACATTTCTCCCCAGAGTGTTATAATTGCGGTCGCAGAGTTGGTTACGCTCATTACCCCGCTGCCGATAAGGAATTTTTCGCGTCAGGTAACGCCCATCGTTTATCTCACCGCTCCCTTATACGTTGCGCTTTTGGTGCGGCTTAGCCGTGTGTTTTCGGAGTAATGTGCCGAACCTGTTTGTTGCGATTTAGCGCGCAAATCTTTACTTATTTACAGAACTTCGGCATTATCTTGCCGGTTCAAATTACGGTAGTGATACCCCAGAGGATTAGATGGCCAAAGAAGACAATATTGAAATGCAAGGTACCGTTCTTGAAACGTTGCCTAATACCATGTTCCGCGTAGAGTTAGAAAACGGTCACGTGGTTACTGCACACATCTCCGGTAAAATGCGCAAAAACTACATCCGCATCCTGACGGGCGACAAAGTGACTGTTGAACTGACCCCGTACGACCTGAGCAAAGGCCGCATTGTCTTCCGTAGTCGCTGATTGTTTTACCGCCTGATGGGCGAAGAGAAAGAACGAGTAAAAGGTCGGTTTAACCGGCCTTTTTATTTTGTGATATGTATGGAGTACTTTAGAAGTATAAGTCCGTAACTTGTCTCGATGTAGATATACTGCACAACTTGTTTACAGTATGAGCAAACAATAATTATCATTAAAATTCTTCTTGACCGTTTTATTCCAACTCCCTATAGTAGCGCCCCGTTGCCCCCCATGAGGTCAGGCAACAAAACAATTTGGTGAGGTGTCCGAGTGGCTGAAGGAGCACGCCTGGAAAGTGTGTAT
>OAZV01000050.1_pt1 | contig 30038 bp, 29 predicted proteins | sample 1475841 | NCBI WGS metagenome assembly OAZV01 (sample SAMEA2579928, study PRJEB22360) | human gut metagenome | biome: human gut; feature: human-associated habitat; material: faeces | place: Denmark | collected 2008/2010 | reverse complement strand
AAGTACGACGCTGACTGACTGTTAAAAAACTAATATATGCATACTCACTTGCGCCGACCTGACGGCGTTTTGAGAATGCGCCACGCAATTCATCAATTGCACAAACCAGTCGTTCACGTTCGACGTCGTTCATTTCTTCAAAACGCATCGTTGCGTGACGCTGTTTTAACTGTGCATGAAAGCAAACCGTTAGCCGTTCGCGCTCCATCATCTGATTATAATAATCACATGTATCCTGCCAGCGAGGGACGGCAAGATGCTTGCCAATTATCCGTCGCATAGCTGCTGGCTGTTTTTCAACGAGATTGAGCGTCATCACTGTCATTTCCATACCCTCCGGCTTTTCAGAAAGGTCAGAGCCTTTTTTAACGGACTCTGTTTTTTGGTGCGGATAATGATTCCCTTACGCCCCTTACCGTGGGTGATGGTGAAGTCAATCGCCCTGGGGCTTTCGTTACGCAATAACTGAGCAATACAACGCGGCTCATTCATAATCACAACCCCATCCACAAAAGCCATGCATCACGCTGTTCAACCGGTCGGTTATAAAACGCCTCACGTACAGCGCGATTAAACTCAGGAATGAAAACCCATTTTTCACCGGCACGAGCCTTCGGTTTGCAAGGATCACGCAATTCAATAATTGGTAATTTATTTGCCTTCACCATTTCACTGACGGCTGTCTTTGGCTTCCCTAATAAATCAGCAAATTTATCCACATGAACCGCATCAAGCGGATACTGAATCACATAATTTTCAGCGTCCATATATGGTACCCTCATAGGATCCAGCCCTTTCTAAACCACTCAAAACCGTTTAGATGCTGGTTTATTCTCAAATCAATGGAACCTATATAGGTTCCAGTTTTGAGGGAATTTAGTCCCTATATAGGCACCATGTCAAATGAAATTAAGCGAAAAGATTAAGGCCTTGCGTGAGGCTGAAGGGCTAAGCCAATCAAAATTCTGTGAAATCATAGAGTTACCGCTAAGCACACTTAAAAAATATGAAGGAGGAAACTTTGAACCCGGTGGCACAGCTTTGCTAAAAATCACTATGCATCCCACATTCCAAAAATATGCTCTATGGCTTATGACAGATAAAACCGCGCCGGACGCAGGACAAATCGCACCGGCTCTCGCGCACATTGGGCCAGAGTCAACAGAGTCCAACCACTCCGCGAAAAGGATTGGCTAACTCTATATAAAGATTACATTTTCACCATTTGCTACCAAGATGGTGAATACAGCGCCGGAGGGCTTTCTTATGGCAATTAAGAAGCTCGATGATGGTCGCTATGAAGTGGACATTAGACCTCGCGGTCGCGACGGAAAACGCATCCGCAGGAAATTCGAAAGAAAAGCTGAAGCACTAGCATTTGAGCGATACACAATCGCCAATGCCAGTCAGAAAGAATGGGGAGGCCAGCGAGCAGACCGCCGGACTTTGAGTGAGTTGCTGGACATCTGGTGGAAATATCACGGGCAAAACCACGAGCATGGAACAAAAGAGTTTAATCATCTACTCAAAACCATCAGCGGCATAGGTGATATACCAGTGAGCAGGATGAGCAAAAGGGCTTTGATGGATTATCGTTCCATGCGACTACGTGATGGTATCAGTGCCGCAACGATAAACCGTGACATGTACCGATTATCCGGCATGTTCACAAAATTAATTCAATTGGATGAATTTTCCGGGCAACACCCAATTCACGGACTGCCGCCACTGGCGGAGGCCAACCCTGAAATGACGTTCCTGGAAAAAGCAGAAATCGAAAAACTGTTAAATGTTTTGGCTGGTGATGACTTACTTGTCGCGCTTTTATGTCTGAGCACCGGAGGAAGATGGACGGAAGTTGCCACGCTAAAACCAGCACAGATTACAAATTGCAGGGTTACCTTCCTGAAAACCAAAAACGGTAAAAAGCGAACCGTGCCGATTTCTGAGGAACTGGAGAAAAAAGTTAAAGAGGAGGCCAGCGCCAAATTATTCAAAGTTGATTATGAGAAATTTTGCGGGATTTTACGCAGAGTGAAACCTGATATACCACCCAATCAGGCAACCCACATCCTGCGGCATACATTCGCAAGCCATTTCATGATGAATGGGGGCAATATAATCGCACTGCAACAGATTCTGGGACATGCGAGCATTCAGCAGACGATGGCCTATGCGCACCTTGCGCCTGACTATCTGCAAAATGCCGTCGCTCTGAATCCACTAAAAGGCGGAGTGACGTTATAAATTTCCCCCTCTGAGTGTCCACATAGTGTCCACACTCAAGAAATTTTGAAACCGCTCCAAACCCTTACAGCTTTCGATAAGTACCTGTTTTTACTTTTGATTGCATGTAAGTAATTGATAAAAAAAACCCCCACATCATGTGGGGGAAGACAGGGATGGTGTCTATGGCAAGGAAAACAGGGTTTACTACTGGGAACGTGAGTTGCTACTACTCAATAGCTTCAACGATGAACTTTTTTGCCATTGCGTCACGTCGCGCAACTGCTCCATTCGTTGTTGATGTTTCTCGTTTAAAACCGCTTGCTGCTCCGGCGTTAACAGGAGATACATTTGGTTGCGGACTTTTGCCATCTCAACCTGACGAGCTATTTGCTCGTTCGCCATTTTTTCTGCCTGTGCGCGCACAGCGTTTTCATCAAAATTTTCTGCGGTGACAAGGCGATGCATTGTCTCCAGTTCGCTAACATTAACAGGAGGCTGTTCGTGCCGGGCCTGTTGCATAAGATCTCGCATCTGCTGACGCTGATGTTCGGTTAAACTTATGCCGTCGAACATATGGCTCTGCGTACTGCGCTGCGTAAGTTCTTCACCCGGATGCCAGTTATCGCCTGAACCGACTTCAGCAGCGTGGCTTAATGAACTGACTGCCAGCGTTGAGGCCATGACGGCAGCGGTAACTATGCGCATCATTTGCTCCCAAAATCTTTCTGTCGCGATTCAACGATAGAGAGTTTACGATTCAGGCTGCAAACATGCGTCAGGGGGTGTAAAACAACGTAAAGTCATGGATTAGCGACGTCTGATGACGTAATTTCTGCCTCGGAGGTATTTAAACAATGAATAAAATCCTGTTAGTTGATGATGACCGAGAGCTGACTTCCCTATTAAAGGAGCTGCTCGAGATGGAAGGCTTCAACGTGATTGTTGCCCACGATGGGGAACAGGCGCTTGATCTTCTGGACGACAGCATTGATTTACTTTTGCTTGATGTAATGATGCCGAAGAAAAATGGTATCGACACATTAAAAGCACTTCGCCAGACACACCAGACGCCTGTCATTATGTTGACGGCGCGCGGCAGTGAACTTGATCGCGTTCTCGGGCTTGAGCTGGGCGCAGATGACTATCTCCCAAAACCGTTTAATGATCGTGAGCTGGTGGCACGTATTCGCGCGATCCTGCGCCGTTCGCACTGGAGCGAACAACAGCAAAACAACGACAACGGTTCACCGACACTGGAAGTTGATGCCTTAAGTCTCAATCCTGGTCGCCAGGAAGCCAGCTTCGACGGGCAAACACTGGAGTTAACCGGTACTGAGTTTACCCTGCTCTATTTGCTGGCACAGCATCTGGGTCAGGTGGTTTCCCGTGAGCATTTAAGCCAGGAAGTGCTGGGCAAGCGCCTGACGCCTTTCGACCGCGCTATCGATATGCACATTTCCAACCTGCGTCGTAAACTGCCGGATCGTAAAGATGGTCACCCGTGGTTTAAAACCCTGCGTGGTCGCGGCTATCTGATGGTTTCTGCTTCATGATAGGCAGCTTAACCGCGCGCATCTTCGCTATCTTCTGGCTGACGCTGGCGCTGGTGTTGATGTTGGTTTTGATGTTACCCAAGCTCGATTCACGCCAGATGACCGAGCTTCTGGATAGCGAACAGCGTCAGGGTCTGATGATTGAGCAGCATGTCGAAGCGGAGCTGGCGAACGATCCGCCCAACGATTTAATGTGGTGGCGGCGTCTGTTCCGGGCGATTGATAAGTGGGCACCGCCAGGACAACGTTTGTTATTGGTGACCACCGAAGGCCGCGTGATCGGCGCTGAACGCAGCGAAATGCAGATCATTCGTAACTTTATTGGTCAGGCCGATAACGCCGATCATCCGCAGAAGAAAAAGTATGGCCGCGTGGAACTGGTCGGTCCGTTCTCCGTGCGTGATGGCGAAGATAATTACCAACTTTATCTGATTCGTCCGGCCAGCAGTTCTCAATCCGATTTCATCAACTTACTGTTTGACCGCCCGCTATTACTGCTGATTGTCACCATGCTGGTCAGTACGCCGCTGCTGTTGTGGTTGGCCTGGAGTCTGGCAAAACCGGCGCGTAAGCTGAAAAACGCTGCCGATGAAGTTGCCCAGGGAAACTTACGCCAGCACCCGGAACTGGAAGCGGGGCCACAGGAATTCCTTGCCGCCGGTGCCAGTTTTAACCAGATGGTCACCGCGCTGGAGCGCATGATGACCTCTCAGCAGCGTCTACTTTCTGATATCTCTCACGAACTGCGCACCCCGCTGACGCGTCTGCAACTGGGTACGGCGTTACTGCGCCGTCGTAGCGGTGAAAGCAAGGAACTGGAGCGTATTGAAACCGAAGCGCAACGTCTGGACAGCATGATCAACGATCTGTTGGTGATGTCACGTAATCAGCAGAAAAATGCGCTGGTTAGCGAGACCATCAAAGCCAACCAGTTGTGGAGTGAAGTGCTGGATAACGCGGCGTTCGAAGCCGAGCAAATGGGCAAGTCGTTGACGGTTAACTTCCCACCTGGGCCGTGGCCGCTGTACGGCAACCCGAACGCCCTGGAAAGTGCGCTGGAAAACATTGTTCGTAATGCTCTGCGTTATTCCCATACGAAGATTGAAGTGGGCTTTGCGGTAGATAAAGACGGTATCACCATTACGGTGGACGACGATGGTCCTGGCGTTAGCCCGGAAGATCGCGAACAGATTTTCCGTCCATTCTATCGGACCGATGAAGCACGCGATCGTGAATCTGGCGGTACAGGTTTGGGGCTGGCGATTGTAGAAACCGCCATTCAGCAGCATCGTGGCTGGGTGAAGGCAGAAGACAGCCCGCTGGGCGGTTTACGGCTGGGGATTTGGTTGCCGCTGTATAAGCGGAGTTAAACTCCGCATTTGTAGGCAGGATAAGGCGTTTACGCCGCATCCGGCATTTGAGCAGGATGCCTGATGCGACGCTGATAGCGTCTTATCAGGCCTACACTCCGGGGGTTATTTTCCCCACAAACGGCGGGAAAAATCTTCGATCTTGCCGCTAAGTCGGCGCTTTTGCATCGTTCGCGTCCAGCTTTTCGATAACCCTGCGGCGGAGAGTAAACGGTGATACTGATCGTCATCAAACGGCATATGCCATGCGATGGCGGCAGCCTCCTGCACGGTCACATCGCTGACACGGGAAACCAACTCCAGCGGCGCATCAGCAGATACCAACCCTGGTGCAATTACGCTATACAACCACCCCACTTTACCCGTGTTTTGCATCAACTGCGCTATATCGCTGATATCAAAATGGTAATTGAGTTTATAGCAAGGTGAGCGTGGCTGGCTGACCTGAATTAATGCCTCTCCCCAGCGGAAAATATCACCAATATAAACATTACTTTCCGTCAGACCGTCGGTTGAGAGATTTTCGCCAAACGCAGGCGCAACAAACAGCTCCGCCTGTTCCGGAAATTCCCGCGCCCAGTAGAGATAATGCTCACGAGGATAATGACACAGCGCTCTGTCTGGCCCGCCGTGGATCTTTTTCTCCGCCTGTTCGTCACCTTCCAGCCCCAGGTCCGTCAGCATCAACTCACCATCAACCTGGATTTTGGCAATTGCGCTGGGTTTGCCTTCGGGATAAGCCTGAATCTTGCCTGTGTATACATCAACCGGATATCGCATCTGTTCCCTCTCCACGAGAAATTTCCCCATTAGACCATATTTATTTTATGTCAGGCGTGCTGTTTTCGCGGTAAGTATCCAGGCAGAAACGCAATTGAAAACCGGACGAACGTTAGTTCATCCGGCTGTGGGGATTAAGGAAGTTGGTTTATTTCACCGTACCTAAAATTTCGATTTTCGCCGCTCTGGCTTTGACTTTACGTGACCAGATAGAGGTAAGAATTGGCACCAGAATCGAAGTCACAATGACCGCCGTCGCTACCAGCGAAGTTGCTGCCGGAGCCATAGGTTTAAACGCAGGCACCATTTCTGCAATCAGCACAGGTGTCGCTACCGCGGCCCCTGCGGAACTGGAAGCGGCAATTCCGGCAGTGCCCAGAATAATCATCGTCATGAGCGGCCCGGACTCCAACGACATCAACACAAATGCCCCAGCTTCTTCTTTTGTGCCGTACTGCTGCATGATGGAAGCGTAAAGTCCGCCGTTGGTCATATCCATCGCCGCCACCAGCGCCAGCGTTGAAAGTCCGGCAAAGAATCCAACTTCAACACCATGTTCCGGAATAATGCGCGAGGCAATTGCCGCAACCACCCACGCGACGGCAATTTTAGTTACCACCAGCGTACCGGATTTACGCAGTACCGTTCCCGTCGCGCTTAATTTTATTGACGCCCCCATGCAAAAAAACCACACCGCCAGAATGGGCACCGTACCGGTAATCATCCCGTTGGTGAATGATCCAAAATATTTCCCCGCCCCCGGCGAGAAGGTGTGGCACAGTGCGCCAAGGAATAGCGGGACGAGCATCATCCCCCCCGGGATTTTCTCAATCGAGCGTTTTATCTGCATTTCCATCACCTGTCGGCATATTTTTAAGGGCTGATGCGTAATTCCTCAACGGAGCATCAATGTTGATGAAAACGAAGATAGACATTCATTTAATCAATAAAAGTGATCAAAACCACATCAATTGAAACACTGTTTTATTTTTATCAGATTATTGTTTTTATTTTGAAATTAATCACAAAAAAACCACCGCCGTTGGCGATGGTTCATTCTTTAAGCTGATATGCGGCGTAAACGCCTCATTGCAGCAGGCGGCAAATGATTATTTTTTCGCCGCGAAACGTGCCGCTGCTTCGTCCCAGTTCACCACGTTCCAGAACTCTTTGATGTAGTCCGGACGGCGGTTCTGGAATTTCAGGTAGTAAGCATGTTCCCACACATCCAGGCCCACAATCGGGAAGCCGGAAGCGCCAGAAATAGCTTCACCCATCAGCGGGGAGTCCTGGTTAGCAGTAGAAACCACCGCCAGTTTATCGCCTTTCAGCACCAGCCATGCCCAGCCGGAACCAAAGCGGGAAGCTGCCGCTTTCTCAAATTCTGCTTTGAAGTTATCAACGGAACCGAAGTCACGTTCGATAGCCGCTTTCAGGTCACCCTGCAGGGTGGTGCCTTTTTTCAGACCTTTCCAGAACAGACTGTGGTTAGCGTGACCACCAGCGTTATTGCGCAGTACGGTTTTCTTGTCTGCTGGCAGCTGGTCCAGTTTGGTGATCAGCTCTTCAACCGGCAGGTTAGCGAATTCTGGCAGGTTTTCCAGCGCCGCGTTGGCGTTGTTGACGTAAGTCTGATGGTGTTTGGTGTGGTGGATTTCCATGGTCTGCTTATCGAAGTGCGGTTCCAGGGCATCGTAAGCATACGGCAGGGATGGCAGGGTATAACTCATATTCATCTCCAGTGTTGTCGGGCGGCCGATTGTTAATGCCGCGTAAGCAGTTGGTTCATTATAGTTAATTAAATGATATTGAAAATGATTATCAATGCCGTACTTTTCATAAGGGTATGGTTTTGCAGGAAAATGCCCAAGATGTGAAGCAAATCACCCACTTAATGCCGTGATTGCCAGTAAATCGGCAGCGGCGGCAACAGGCGAAAGGTTAATCGACAGCTCAATTTTTACACTCATCTCGTCGGAGATGTGACGCGACGAAAAAATGATGAGGATAAGAAGATGAGTAACGCGATTACGATGGGGATATTTTGGCATTTGATCGGCGCGGCCAGTGCAGCCTGTTTTTACGCTCCGTTCAAAAAAGTAAAAAAATGGTCATGGGAAACCATGTGGTCAGTCGGTGGGATTGTTTCGTGGATTATCCTGCCGTGGGCCATCAGCGCCCTGTTACTACCGAATTTCTGGGCGTATTACAGCTCGTTTAGTCTCTCTACGCTGCTGCCTGTTTTTCTGTTCGGCGCTATGTGGGGGATCGGTAATATCAACTACGGCCTGACCATGCGTTATCTCGGCATGTCGATGGGAATTGGCATCGCCATTGGCATTACGTTGATTGTCGGTACGCTGATGACGCCAATTATCAACGGCAATTTCGATGTGCTGATTAATACCGAAGGCGGACGCATGACGTTGCTCGGTGTTCTGGTGGCGCTGATTGGCGTAGGGATTGTAACTCGCGCCGGGCAGTTGAAAGAGCGCAAGATGGGCATTAAAGCCGAAGAGTTCAATCTGAAAAAAGGGCTGGTGCTGGCGGTGATGTGCGGCATTTTCTCTGCCGGGATGTCCTTTGCGATGAACGCCGCAAAACCGATGCATGAAGCCGCTGCCGCGCTGGGCGTCGATCCCCTGTATGTCGCTCTGCCAAGCTATGTTGTCATCATGGGCGGCGGCGCAATCATCAACCTCGGCTTCTGCTTCATTCGTCTGGCAAAAGTGAAAGATTTGTCGCTAAAAGCCGACTTCTCGCTGGCAAAACCGCTGATCATTCACAATGTGTTACTCTCAGCACTGGGCGGGTTGATGTGGTATCTGCAATTCTTTTTCTATGCCTGGGGCCACGCCCGCATTCCGGCGCAGTATGACTACATCAGCTGGATGCTGCATATGAGCTTCTATGTATTGTGCGGCGGTATCGTCGGGCTGGTGCTGAAAGAGTGGAACAATGCAGGACGCCGTCCGGTAACGGTGTTGAGCCTCGGTTGTGTGGTGATTATTGTCGCCGCTAACATCGTCGGCATCGGCATGGCGAATTAATCTTTCTGCGAATTGAGATGACGCCACTGGCTGGGCGTCATCCCGGTTTCCCGGGTAAACACCACCGAAAAATAGTTACTATCTTCAAAGCCACATTCGGTCGAAATATCACTGATTAACAGGCGGCTATGCTGGAGGAGATATTGCGCATGACACACTCTGACCTGTCGCAGATATTGATTGATGGTCATTCCAGTCTGCTGACGAAATTGCTGACGCAAAACGCGCTCACTGCACGATGCCTCATCACAAAATTTATCCAGCGCAAAGGGACTTTTCAGGCTAGCCGCCAGCCGGGTAATCAGCTTATCCAGCAACGTTTCGCTGGATGTTGGCGGCAACGAATCACTGGTGTAACGATGGCGATTCAGCAACATCACCAACTGCCCGAACAGCAACTCAGCCATTTCGTTAGCAAACGACACATGCTGACTACTTTCATGCTCAAGCTGACCGATAACCTGCCGCGCCTGCGCCATCCCCACGCTACCTAAGCGCCAGTGTGGTTGCCCTGCGCTGGCGCTAAATCCCGGAATCGCTCCCTGCCAGTCAAGATTCAGCTTCAGCCGCTCCGGGCAATAAATAATATTCTGCAAAACCAGATCGTTAACGGAAGCGTAGGAGTGTTTATCGTCAGCATGAATATAAAAGAGATCGCCACGGGTAATGCGATAAGGACGATCGTTGAGTACATGCAGACCATTACCGCGCCAGACAATCACCAGCTCACAAAAATCATGTGTATGTTCGGCAAAGACATCTTGCGGATAACGGTCAGCCACAGCGACTGCCTGCTGGTCGCTGGCAAAAAAATCATCTTTGAGAAGTTTTAACTGATGCGCCACCGTGGCTACCTCGGCCAGAGAACGAAGTTGATTATTCGCAATATGGCGTACAAATACGTTGAGAAGATTCGCGTTATTGCAGAAAACCATCCCGTCCCTGACGAATATCACGCGGTGACCAGTTAAACTCTCGGCGAAAAAGCGTCGAAAAGTGGTTACTGTCGCTGAATCCGCAGCGATAGGCGATGTCAGTAACGCTGGCCTCGCTGTGGCGTAGCAGATGTCGAGCTTTCATCAGTCGCAGACGGTTCAGGTAACGCTGAGGCGTCAGCCCCGTTTGCTGCTTAAGCTGGCGATGCAGCGTACGCAATGAAAGAGAAAATTGATCCGCCACAGCGTCCCAATTCACCTCATCGGCAAAATGGTCCTCCAGCCAGGCCAGAAGCAAGTTGAGACGTGATGCGCTGTTTTCCAGGTTCTCCTGCAAACTGCTTTTACGCAGCAAGAGCAATAATTGCATAAATAAGATCTCGCGACTGGCGGTCGAGGGTAAATCATTTTCCCCTTCCTGCTGTTCCATCTGTGCAACCAGCTGTCGCACCTGCTGCAATACGCTGTGGTTAACGCGCCAGTGAGACGGATACTGCCCATCCTGCTCTTGTGGCAGCAACTGATTCAGCCCGGCGAGAAACTGAAATCGATCCGGCGAGCGATACAGCACATTGGTCAGACACAGATTATCGGTATGTTCATACAGATGCCGATCATGATCGCGTACGAAACAGACCGTCCCACCGGTGATGGTATAGGGCTGCCCATTAAATACATGAATACCCGTGCCATGTTCGACAATCACAATTTCATGAAAATCATGATGATGTTCAGGAAAATCCGCCTGCGGGAGCCGGGGTTCTATTGCCACGGACGCGTTACCAGACGGAAAAAAATCCACACTATGTAATACGGTCATACTGGCCTCCTGATGTCGTCAACACGGCGAAATAGTAATCACGAGGTCAGGTTCTTACCTTAAATTTTCGACGGAAAACCACGTAAAAAACGTCGATTTTTCAAGATACAGCGTGAATTTTCAGAAAATGCGGTGAGCATCACATCACCACAATGAAGCAAATTGTGAACATCATCACGTTCATCTTTCCCTGGTTGCCAATGGCCCATTTTCCTGTCAGTAACGAGAAGGTCACGAATTCAGGCGCTTTTTAGACTGGTCGTAATGAAATTCAGCAGGATCACATTATGACCTTTCGCAATTGTGTCGCCGTCGATCTCGGCGCATCCAGTGGGCGCGTGATGCTGGCGCGTTACGAGCGTGAATGCCGCAGCCTGACGCTGCGCGAAATCCATCGTTTTAACAATGGCCTGCATAGCCAGAACGGTTATGTCACCTGGAATGTGGATAGCCTGGAAAGTGCCATTCGCCTTGGATTAAACAAGGTGTGCGAGGAAGGGATTCGTATCGATAGCATTGGGATTGATACTTGGGGCGTGGACTTTGTGCTGCTCGACCAACAGGGTCAGCGTGTGGGCCTGCCCGTTGCTTATCGCGATAGCCGCACCAATGGCCTAATGGCGCAGGCACAACAGCAACTCGGCAAACGCGATATTTATCAACGTAGCGGCATCCAGTTTCTGCCCTTCAATACGATCTATCAGCTACGTGCACTGACAGAGCAGCAACCAGAACTTATTCCACACATTGCTCACGCTTTGCTGATACCGGATTACTTTAGTTATCGCCTGACCGGCAAGATGAACTGGGAATATACCAACGCCACGACCACGCAACTGGTCAATATCAATAGCGACGACTGGGACGAGTCGCTACTGGCGTGGAGCGGTGCCAACAAAGCCTGGTTTGGTCGCCCGACGCATCCGGGTAATGTCATAGGTCACTGGATTTGCCCGCAGGGTAATGAGATTCCGGTGGTCGCCGTTGCCAGCCATGATACCGCCAGCGCGGTTATCGCCTCGCCGTTAAACGGTTCACGCGCCGCTTATCTCTCTTCTGGCACCTGGTCATTGATGGGCTTCGAAAGCCAGACGCCATTTACCAATGACACGGCGCTGGCAGCCAATATCACCAACGAAGGCGGGGCGGAAGGTCGCTATCGGGTGCTGAAAAATATTATGGGCTTATGGCTGCTTCAGCGAGTGCTTCAGGAGCGGCAAATCAACGATCTTCCGGCGCTTATCGCCGCAACACAGGCACTTCCGGCCTGCCGCTTCATCATCAATCCCAATGACGATCGCTTTATTAATCCTGACGAGATGTGCAGCGAAATTCAGGCTGCGTGTCGGGAAACGGCGCAACCGATCCCGGAAAGTGATGCTGAACTGGCGCGCTGTATTTTCGACAGTCTGGCGCTGCTGTATGCCGATGTGTTGCATGAGCTGGCGCAGCTGCGTGGTGAAGATTTCTCGCAACTGCATATTGTCGGCGGCGGCTGCCAGAACACGCTGCTCAACCAGCTGTGTGCCGATGCCTGCGGTATTCGGGTGATCGCCGGGCCTGTTGAAGCCTCGACGCTCGGCAATATCGGCATCCAGTTAATGACGCTGGATGAACTCAACAATGTGGATGATTTCCGTCAGGTCGTCAGCACTACCGCGAATCTGACCACCTTTACCCCTAATCCTGACAGTGAAATTGCCCACTATGTGGCGCAGATTCACTCTACACGACAGACAAAGGAGCTTTGCGCATGACCACTCAACTGGAACAGGCCTGGGAGCTTGCGAAACAGCGTTTCGCGGCAGTAGGGATTGATGTCGAGGAGGCACTGCGCCAACTTGATCGTTTACCCGTTTCAATGCACTGCTGGCAGGGCGATGATGTTTCCGGTTTTGAAAACCCGGAAGGTTCGCTGACCGGTGGTATTCAGGCTACTGGTAATTATCCGGGCAAAGCGCGTAATGCCAGCGAGCTGCGTGCCGATCTGGAACAGGCTATGCGGCTGATTCCGGGGCCGAAACGGCTTAATTTACATGCCATCTATCTGGAATCAGACACGCCAGTCTCACGTGACCAAATCACACCAGAGCACTTCAAAAACTGGGTTGAATGGGCGAAAGCCAATCAGCTCGGTCTGGATTTTAACCCCTCCTGTTTTTCGCATCCGCTAAGCGCCGATGGCTTTACGCTTTCCCATGCCGACGACCGCATTCGCCAGTTCTGGATTGACCACTGTAAAGCCAGCCGCCGTGTTTCAGCCTATTTTGGTGAGCAACTCGGCACACCGTCGATGATGAACATCTGGATCCCGGATGGCATGAAAGATATTACCGTTGACCGTCTCGCCCCACGCCAGCGTTTGCTGGCAGCACTGGATGAAGTGATCAGCGAGAAGCTAAACCCTGCGCACCATATCGACGCCGTTGAGAGCAAATTGTTTGGCATTGGCGCGGAGAGCTACACGGTTGGCTCCAATGAGTTTTACCTGGGGTATGCCACCAGCCGCCAGACGGCGCTGTGCCTGGACGCCGGGCATTTCCACCCGACTGAAGTGATTTCCGACAAGATTTCCGCCGCCATGCTGTATGTGCCGCAGTTGCTGCTGCACGTCAGCCGTCCGGTTCGCTGGGACAGCGATCACGTAGTACTGCTGGATGATGAAACCCAGGCGATTGCCAGTGAGATTGTTCGTCACGATCTGTTCGACCGGGTGCATATCGGCCTCGACTTCTTCGATGCCTCTATCAACCGCATTGCCGCGTGGGTCATTGGTACACGCAATATGAAAAAAGCCCTGCTACGTGCGTTACTGGAACCTACCGCTGAACTACGCAAGCTGGAATCGGCGGGCGATTACACTGCGCGTCTGGCGCTACTGGAAGAGCAGAAATCGTTGCCGTGGCAGGCGGTATGGGAAATGTATTGTCAGCGTCACGATACGCCAGCGGGTAGCGAATGGCTGGAGAACGTGCGGGCTTATGAGAAAGAAATTTTGAGTCGCCGCGGGTAAACACTGCCGGATGCGGCACAAGTGCCTTATCCGGCCTACGGGTCGGCAATAGTTGTAGGCCTGATAAGACGCGACAGCGTCGCATCAGGCATTGATTGCCGGATGCGGCACGAGCGCCATATCCGGCCTACGGGTCGGCAATAGTTGTAGGCCTGATAAGACGCGACAGCGTCGCATCAGGCATTGATTGCCGGATGCGGCACGAGCGCCATATCCGGCCTACGGGTCGGCAATAGTTGTAGGCCTGATAAGACGCGACAGCGTCGCATCAGGCATTGATTGCCGGATGCGGCATGAGTGCCTTATCCGGCCTACAGATCGTACATCCGGCAACAGGCACGGACGTCCAATTAACAGGAACACAGAACATGCAAAACATAACCCAGTCCTGGTTTGTCCAGGGAATGATCAAAGCCACCACCGATGCCTGGCTGAAAGGCTGGGACGAGCGCAACGGCGGCAACCTGACGCTGCGCCTGGATGACGCCGATATCGCACCATATCACGACAATTTTCACCAACAACCGCGCTATATCCCGCTCAGCCAGCCCATGCCTTTACTGGCAAATACACCGTTTATTGTCACCGGCTCGGGCAAATTCTTCCGTAACGTCCAGCTTGATCCTGCGGCTAACTTAGGCATCGTAAAAGTCGACAGCGACGGCGCGGGCTACCACATTCTTTGGGGGTTAACCAACGAAGCCGTCCCCACTTCCGAACTTCCAGCTCACTTCCTTTCCCACTGCGAGCGCATTAAAGCCACCAACGGCAAAGATCGGGTGATCATGCACTGCCACGCCACCAACCTGATCGCTCTCACCTACGTGCTGGAAAACGACACCGCGGTCTTCACTCGCCAACTGTGGGAAGGCAGCACCGAGTGTCTGGTGGTATTCCCGGATGGCGTTGGCATTCTGCCGTGGATGGTACCCGGCACGGACGAAATCGGCCAGGCAACTGCACAAGAGATGCAAAAACATTCGCTGGTGTTGTGGCCCTTCCACGGTGTGTTCGGTTCCGGACCGACGCTGGATGAAACCTTCGGTTTAATCGACACCGCAGAAAAATCAGCACAAATATTAGTGAAGGTTTATTCGATGGGCGGCATGAAACAGACCATCAGCCGTGAAGAGTTGATAGCACTCGGCCAGCGTTTCGGCGTTACACCACTCGCCAGTGCGCTGGCGCTGTAAGGAGCAAACATGATCCGCAAAGCCTTTGTCATGCAGGTAAACCCCGACGCCCACGAAGAGTATCAGCGTCGGCATAATCCCATCTGGCCGGAACTGGAAGCCGTGCTGAAATCTCACGGTGCGCATAACTACGCCATCTATCTCGACAAAGCGCGTAATCTGCTATTTGCCACGATAGAGATTGAATCTGAAGAGCGGTGGAATGCGGTTGCCAGTACAGATGTTTGCCAACGTTGGTGGAAGTATATGACCGACGTTATGCCAGCTAACCCGGATAACAGCCCAGTCAGTAGCGAGCTGCAAGAAGTGTTTTACCTACCTTAATGAGTTGCGGTGCCGGAAAATATCCAGCACCGCGCCTTCATCAGAAGAAGTATTTAAAGCGAACGCGTGCGCCGTAACGGTCATCAGTATCATCACCGTGTTTTTTATCACCGTCGCTATCCAGAATGGAGTAATAAGTACCAAGGTAAATATTAAAGTTCTCCATATCCATCACATTAGCGAACTGATAAGACGCATGAATGGTGTGAATGGTGTACGTCCCTTCATCATCAATCCAGCAGTCGTTATCACAAACTACACCGCTGAATTCATCAATCTTATTGTGCGCGTAGATATAACCCAGCTCGAAACGTTTCCACAGCGCGTTAATCCCGGCAGTGAAATCTTTCTCATTATTAGCATCTAAATAGGCGGTATTAAGATTAACCACGACGCCATTTTCCGGATCCGTTTTCAGGCCATTCCAGGTCATGCTCATACCATAGCCGGTACGATCGGACTGATCGACAAAATTACCCTTGCTATCGGTATAACCATAAGCATTATTTACCATATTCGCTTCCATCGCTGCGGAAACGGTGAATTCTTCCGTCGGCGACCAGGCAATTACCGGACGCAGATAAGCAACATTTTTCTGCTGTTCCATATCGCGTCCATGATAATTACCGTCGTTATATAAAGATGTTCCATCTTCCAGTAACGTGTTTAATTCAAAATACCAGTTATCGAGTTGTTTGCTGACGAGGAAATTACCGCCAGCGTTAGAACGTCCGCGGCCCTCTTTCATCATATAGATATAACCGCTGCCATCGTCATAAAGATCGTTCGCAGTATTACCGGAATGTTCAACAAAGGTATCCTGATTCAGCGGGAACATATCGTAGGCTTCAAAACGGCCTACTTTGCCCTTCCAGTCGTTTTCTTTGCCAAAGAAGAAAACCGCATCATCGATATTTACTGAACCGTGCATATCCCCCAGCGGTTGTACGGAGAACCCAGCGAAATAGCCATTATCCAGTTTTCGCATACCATCAAAACCTAACAGAATACGACCATTGAGATTCCACTGTTCATTAGTGGGATCGCTATTCACATCAGCGTTGGTCATTGCCAGCAGGCCATGATTACTTTCCGCATCCATATTAAATTCTACGTCACCGTAGATTTTTAAATCGCCATACCCTGAAAGCAGGAGATTAGGCGGGGTGGCGTTTTTCTTCTCTGACTCCGTCGTTGATTGACCGTTTACCGGCGTGTTGCCCTGTGCGATCTTAATTTCGCGGATCTCGGCGGCTTGTTGTGTCTGAAGCTGTTTAACCTGCCCCTCTGCTTTTGCTGCCCGCATTTCTGCCGCTTCCAGGCGTTCTTCCAGCAATGCCATGCGTTGTTCCAGCGTTAAATGCTGTGTTTTTGCCATACCGGTACTACATGCCAATAATAAACCGATGGCTAAAGATAATGTCGATTTTTTCATTATTTACGTTCCCTGAAATAAAGGAGACCCTACGCTTTCCAAAAGGAATACGTATATAGAGAAATATAAGGTGTGCACTTTCGAATTTTTAATCCAACTTCAGCAGGCCGATGGATAGTATCCCGCTGCATAATATGAGTAAATCCGCTGATTTCCTGGAACGTGAGGAATATAACAATAGTGCCGTTTTTAACTAAATATCGTAAAAAATATTAGATATAATTCACGCTGACTCATAAGCCACAAATATAAATAACGCTTAAACAAATTATCTGAGACATTTTAACATTCACAAAATCATTAAATAATGATACTTTATTCACAAAATTTATCCTTCACTCTGCTTTATATTGTTACGACTTCGTGACATATCCGTGCTCATCACAAACCCGCCCCGCGATTACAATTAACTGAAATATTTCATCGACCATTTCGTTGTAATCGCATAACGCTCGTGGAAATGAGTCTTCGGCCATCCAGCTTGAGTTTGCGTCCTGAAGTTGCTCTTTATCCCAGTCAGAGTACGGGACTTTATCTCTGATGCGGCGAACGTATTTTTTAGCCTCGAGTTGATACTGGCCTGCCGAATTAATAAACGAGAAACTCATGCCGCTTTTATCCGCTTCTTTGGCTTGCGCCACCAGCGTTTCCAGTTCAGACACTTTCTTCATTGCCGCTTCTGCATCTAACTTATCTTGCGATATCAGGTTATTAATTTGTTTCGCTGAAATCATGACTGCCAGAGAGTAGTAGTGGAATGTTTTCCCTTTCGCAAACGCATCGTCTTTATAATTTTCCTGGGTGTAATATTTATCCATTTCGTTAATGGTATTACCCAACGCTACGGCAGCATCAATATAACTCACCGCCACGCCATCAATAGGTTGCAGCGCAGGCGTTAACGCCACTACACGCGTTTTGTTTATGAGAAAATAACAAAATTCACGAAATGAATAAGTCCTGTAATTTAATATATATCGCAGGACTTATTTTAATTAATTGCTCAAACGCTGCGGATGGGTATAAACCGTTGCCCGACCCGGTTTACAAAAGCCCACCAGCGTCAGATTACAGCGCTCAGCCACTTCTACAGCAAGTGTGGTCGCGGCAGACACCGCAAACAAAATCTCTACGCCGCACATCGCCGACTTTTGCACCATTTCATAACTGGCACGGCTGGAAACCAGCACCGCACCTTGCTGCCAGCTTTCCCCTTCTTGTGACCGGCGGCCTAACAGTTTGTCCAGCGCCACATGGCGACCCACGTCTTCATGCCCGCCGACCAGTTCGCCAGATGGCAACATCCATGCAGCGGCGTGAGTACAACCAGTCAGTTGCCCCACTGGCTGGAAATCATTGAGATGACGTAATGCATCATCCAGTTTGTTGAGATCAAACATCTGGGTGAACGGCAGCGGCTGCACCGGTTTACCGATATCGTTAAGCTGTTCTACACCGCATACGCCACAGCCCGTACGTCCCGCCAGCGCCCGGCGGCGCTCCTTCAACCCCATAAAGCGGCGGCTGGAAAGCTCAATTTGTACTTCCAGGCCATTACAGGAAGGAACGACATCCATGCCGAAGATATCGCGCGGGCTTTCGATAATTCCTTCGGAAAGCGAAAAACCGAGCGCAAAGTACTCAAGGTCTTTGGGCGACGCCATCATCACCACGTGCGAAATGCCGTTGTAGACCAGCGCAACGGGAACTTCTTCCGCCACCTCATCTAACCGTGGGTGTTGTAAATCATCACGCCGCCATAACTCAATTTGACGAACACCTGTGATATTTGTCACATTCTCGATTTCTTTTTGCTGTGTTTTTTTCACTTTCTATTAACCAGATAAGAACACACACACCAACATTATGGTATTCTGTTACAAACCCTTCCTGGATGGAGGGAAATTGAGCCAATTCTGGACCTTTGCGGCCCCTTCCGCAAAGAAAAATAACTCCCACTCCCTGCACACGCAGCAAGCGAATGTAAATGGGACGTGACAATGTCGAAACAAGGAGCAATCCATGCAGGTCAGCAGAAGGCAGTTCTTTAAGATCTGCGCTGGCGGTATGGCAGGCACCACGGCAGCGGCACTGGGTTTTGCACCCAGCGTAGCACTCGCGGAAACCCGGCAGTATAAACTGCTGCGCACCCGCGAAACCCGTAATACCTGCACCTATTGTTCCGTAGGCTGTGGGCTGTTGATGTACAGCCTCGGTGACGGAGCAAAAAACGCCAAAGCATCTATCTTCCATATCGAAGGTGACCCGGATCACCCGGTCAACCGCGGAGCACTTTGTCCGAAAGGCGCTGGCCTGGTGGATTTCATCCACTCCGAAAGCCGCCTGAAGTTTCCGGAATACCGTGCGCCAGGTTCTGATAAATGGCAACAAATCAGTTGGGAAGAGGCGTTTGATCGCATCGCCAAACTGATGAAAGAAGACCGCGATGCGAACTACATTGCGCAAAACGCCGAAGGCGTGACTGTTAACCGCTGGCTCTCCACCGGGATGCTGTGTGCTTCCGCGTCGAGTAACGAAACCGGCTATTTAACGCAAAAATTCTCCCGCGCGCTGGGTATGCTCGCGGTCGACAACCAGGCGCGTGTCTGACACGGACCAACGGTAGCAAGTCTTGCTCCAACATTTGGTCGCGGTGCGATGACCAACCACTGGGTCGACATCAAGAATGCCAACCTCGTCGTGGTGATGGGCGGTAACGCCGCTGAAGCTCACCCGGTCGGGTTCCGCTGGGCGATGGAAGCCAAAATTCACAACGGCGCGAAGCTGATTGTGATCGATCCTCGCTTTACACGTACAGCGGCGGTGGCTGACTACTATGCCCCTATCCGTTCCGGTACTGACATTGCTTTCCTGTCAGGCGTATTGCTGTACCTGCTGAACAATGAAAAATTCAACCGCGAATACACCGAAGCCTATACCAACGCCAGCCTGATCGTGCGTGAGGATTACGGCTTTGAAGATGGCCTGTTCACCGGCTACGACGCGGAAAAACGCAAGTACGATAAGTCCACCTGGACTTACGAACTGGACGAAAACGGCTTCGCCAAACGTGATACTACCCTGCAACATCCACGTTGCGTGTGGAACTTGCTGAAACAGCACGTTTCCCGTTATACGCCAGATGTGGTTGAAAACATCTGCGGTACGCCAAAAGACGCGTTCCTGAAAGTCTGCGAATACATCGCCGAAACCAGTGCTCACGATAAAACAGCGTCGTTCCTCTACGCCCTCGGCTGGACGCAACACTCCATCGGTGCGCAGAACATCCGTACGATGGCGATGATCCAGTTGCTGCTCGGCAATATGGGGATGGCTGGCGGCGGCGTTAACGCCCTGCGCGGTCACTCCAATATTCAGGGGCTGACGGACCTGGGGCTACTGTCGCAGAGTCTGCCAGGTTACATGACGTTGCCAAGCGAGAAGCAGACCGATCTGCAAACTTACCTCGCTGCCAACACGCCGAAACCACTGCTGGAAGGCCAGGTCAACTACTGGGGCAACTACCCGAAATTCTTCGTCTCAATGATGAAGGCATTCTTTGGTGATAAAGCGACGGCGGAAAATAGCTGGGGCTTTGACTGGTTGCCGAAGTGGGATAAAGGCTACGACGTCCTGCAATACTTCGAGATGATGAAAGAGGGCAAGGTCAATGGCTATATCTGCCAGGGCTTTAACCCTGTTGCCTCATTCCCGAACAAAAACAAAGTGATCGGCTGTCTGTCGAAGCTGAAATTCCTCGTGACTATCGACCCGCTGAACACTGAAACCTCTAACTTCTGGCAGAACCACGGTGAGCTAAACGAAGTTGACTCGTCGAAGATCCAGACCGAAGTGTTCCGTCTGCCATCGACCTGCTTCGCGGAAGAGAACGGTTCAATCGTTAACTCTGGTCGCTGGTTGCAATGGCACTGGAAAGGTGCGGACGCCCCGGGGATTGCGCTGACTGATGGCGAGATCCTCTCCGGTATCTTCCTGCGCTTGCGCAAGATGTATGCCGAACAGGGTGGTGCGAACCCGGACCAGGTGTTGAACATGACCTGGAACTACGCCATTCCGCATGAGCCATCTTCAGAAGAAGTGGCAATGGAGAGCAACGGCAAAGCGCTGGCCGATATTACCGACCCGGCAACCGGTGCGGTTATCGTCAAGAAAGGCCAACAACTTAGCTCGTTCGCCCAACTGCGCGATGACGGTACAACCTCCTGTGGCTGCTGGATTTTCGCCGGTAGCTGGACGCCGGAAGGCAACCAGATGGCGCGTCGTGATAACGCCGATCCGTCTGGCCTCGGTAACACGCTGGGCTGGGCATGGGCATGGCCGCTTAACCGCCGCATTCTGTATAACCGCGCCTCCGCAGATCCGCAGGGTAACCCGTGGGATCCGAAGCGTCAGTTGCTGAAATGGGACGGCACTAAGTGGACCGGCTGGGATATTCCGGATTACAGCGCAGCGCCTCCGGGCAGCGGCGTAGGGCCGTTTATCATGCAGCAGGAAGGCATGGGACGTCTGTTTGCCCTTGATAAGATGGCGGAAGGTCCGTTCCCGGAACACTACGAGCCGTTTGAAACGCCGCTGGGAACTAACCCGCTGCATCCAAACGTTATCTCGAACCCGGCTGCGCGAATCTTTAAAGACGACGCCGAAGCATTGGGTAAAGCCGATAAGTTCCCGTATGTCGGAACCACCTATCGTCTGACCGAGCACTTCCACTACTGGACCAAACACGCGCTGTTGAATGCAATTTTGCAACCAGAGCAGTTTGTGGAAATCGGGGAGTCGCTGGCGAATAAACTTGGCATTGCCCAGGGCGATACTGTGAAAGTCTCCTCCAACCGTGGCTATATCAAAGCCAAAGCGGTAGTGACCAAACGTATTCGCACGCTGAAAGCAAACGGCAAAGATATCGATACCATCGGTATTCCGATTCACTGGGGCTATGAAGGTGTTGCGAAAAAAGGCTTTATTGCCAATACGTTGACGCCATTCGTCGGTGATGCGAACACGCAGACGCCGGAGTTTAAGTCCTTCCTTGTGAATGTGGAAAAGGTGTAACGGAGACGACATATGGCTTATCAATCGCAAGATATCATTCGTCGTTCCGCGACTAACGGTCTGACCCCCGCGCCTCAGGCGCGGGACTTCCAGGAAGAAGTGGCGAAACTCATCGACGTCACCACCTGTATCGGCTGTAAAGCCTGTCAGGTGGCGTGTTCAGAATGGAACGACATCCGCGATACCGTCGGCAATAACGTTGGGGTGTACGACAACCCCAATGATTTAAGTGCCAAATCGTGGACGGTGATGCGATTCTCGGAAGTGGAGCAGAACGACAAACTGGAATGGCTGATCCGCAAAGACGGCTGTATGCACTGTTCCGATCCAGGCTGCCTGAAAGCGTGCCCGGCGGAAGGGGCAATTATTCAGTATGCCAACGGTATCGTCGACTTCCAGTCCGAGCAGTGCATTGGCTGCGGTTATTGCATTGCGGGCTGTCCGTTCGACATTCCGCGCCTCAACCCGGAAGACAACCGCGTCTACAAATGTACGTTGTGCGTTGACCGCGTGGTGGTTGGGCAAGAACCGGCCTGCGTGAAGACCTGCCCAACGGGCGCGATTCACTTCGGTACGAAAGAGTCGATGAAAACGCTGGCGAGCGAGCGCGTGGCGGAGCTGAAAACCCGCGGTTACGACAATGCGGGTTTGTACGACCCGGCAGGCGTCGGTGGTACACACGTTATGTACGTGCTGCACCATGCTGACAAGCCAAATCTGTATCATGGCTTGCCGGAGAACCCCGAAATCAGCGAAACCGTAAAATTCTGGAAAGGCATCTGGAAACCGCTCGCAGCTGTTGGCTTTGCGGCTACCTTCGCAGCCAGTATCTTCCACTACGTGGGTGTCGGTCCGAACCGTGCGGATGAGGAAGAGAATAATCTGCACGAAGAGAAAGACGAGGAGCGCAAATGAAACGACGTGACACCATCGTGCGCTACACCGCGCCGGAACGTATCAACCACTGGATCACCGCCTTCTGCTTCATCCTGGCGGCGGTGAGCGGGCTGGGCTTTTTGTTCCCGTCCTTCAACTGGTTGATGCAAATCATGGGCACACCGCAGCTGGCGCGAATTCTGCATCCGTTTGTCGGCGTGGTTATGTTCGCCTCGTTCATCATCATGTTTTTCCGTTACTGGCATCACAACCTAATCAATCGGGATGATATCTTTTGGGCGAAGAATATTCGTAAGATCGTCGTCAACGAGGAAGTAGGTGACACCGGGCGTTATAACTTCGGTCAGAAATGCGTCTTCTGGGCGGCGATTATTTTCCTGGTTCTGCTGCTGGTGAGCGGCGTGATTATCTGGCGTCCTTATTTTGCGCCTGCTTTCTCAATCCCGGTGATCCGATTCGCGTTAATGCTGCATTCATTTGCCGCAGTGGCGTTAATTGTGGTTATCATGGTGCATATCTACGCCGCCCTTTGGGTGAAAGGCACGATTACCGCCATGGTGGAAGGATGGGTGACCAGCGCCTGGGCGAAGAAACATCACCCGCGCTGGTACCGTGAGGTCCGCAAGACAACGGAAAAGAAAGCTGAATGAGTATTCGCATAATCCCGCAAGATGAGCTGGGTTCGAGCGAGAAACGTACGGCGGATATGATTCCGCCGTTATTGTTCCCTCGGCTCAAGAATTTATACAACCGCCGCGCCGAGCGTCTGCGCGAGCTGGCAGAAAATAATCCGCTGGGTGATTACCTGCGCTTTGCTGCGCTTATCGCCCACGCCCAGGAAGTGGTGCTGTACGACCATCCGCTGGAGATGGATCTGACCACGCGCATTAAAGAAGCCAGCGCACAAGGCAAGCCCCCGCTGGATATTCACGTTCTGCCGCGTGATAAGCACTGGCAAAAGCTGCTGATGGCGCTGATTGCTGAGCTGAAACCTGAAATGAGCGGCCCGGCGCTGGCAGTGATTGAGAATCTGGAGAAGGCATCGACTCAGGAGCTGGAAGATATGGCCAGCGCACTGTTTGCCTCTGATTTCTCGTCCGTCAGCAGCGATAAAGCGCCGTTTATCTGGGCTGCGCTGTCGCTCTATTGGGCGCAGATGGCTAATCTGATCCCCGGCAAAGCCCGCGCTGAATACGGCGAACAACGTCAATATTGCCCGGTTTGTGGTTCTATGCCGGTGTCCAGCATGGTGCAAATTGGCACCACCCAGGGGCTGCGTTACCTGCACTGCAACCTGTGTGAAACTGAATGGCACGTAGTGCGCGTAAAATGCAGCAACTGTGAACAAAGCGGCAAACTGCATTACTGGTCGCTGGATGACGAACAGGCCGCGATTAAAGCCGAAAGCTGCGATGACTGCGGCACTTACCTGAAGATTCTTTATCAGGAAAAAGAACCGAAAGTTGAAGCCGTGGCAGATGACCTCGCCTCTCTGGTACTGGACGCGCGAATGGAGCAAGAAGGCTATGCCCGCAGTTCCATCAACCCGTTCCTGTTTCCGGGTGAAGGGGAGTAATCTCTGACGTTTTCCGGGTGGCGCTGGTCGCCCGGATTACAGTTCATAGGGTATGACGACACCTGCTATTCCCGCAAAATCTCTCGTATTTCGCGAGGCGTTTTCCAGATATGATGTAACAGTTGCAGTTATTATAAGTTCAAGTAAAACAGCCTTGTATTAATACCAGAATAAGGGCATCTGGTTTTTTATATTCATGAATAAAAAAACTTTTGTCATTCCTTATGCTGCTTACATAGTTCTTCAACACTAACTGCCTCGTCCCTTTGCCTGCCGCCTTTTGCCTTACGCACCGGAAATTGCTGCCGCTCCAGATATTGCTCTACCGCTTCGCGTAAAATTGCAGATCGTGAAACCTTACGCCAGCCCCGAAGCTTATTCAGCCGTTTAATTGCCTCTTCTGATAAATGAAGAAAAACCGTATTCATCGTCATTGCTACCACCTACATATATTGCTCATTAATGTATGTGCGAAAATTACGCCGGAAAATTAATTAACGAAAGCGGATTTTTGCATGTTGTTTTGTTTTTGCGAGGCGTTTTCCAGAAATAATAAGTCCGTTGCAGTTGTTTCATTTGTTACTCAAAAATGGTTTAATTATCGCCCAAAATGAATTATAGGTGCTATGAATATATTATATACAGGGATGTTTATTTTTTGATTGGATCTTTATTTACATAATCTGAATGGTGTAGCCGAAAAATGTCAGCATCCTAACAGCACCCGGATTTAAGGTGAAATTAATCATCCATCACAGACCGGTCAGTACTGCTACCAACCGGTCTTAACTTGCTCATCGTTATAATTTTGTTGGTAACAGTTCGGGAAACAAGGAATTCCTTCCGGAACACCCCTGACATCATCCGATAGCATTGACGTCTATCATCGGCGCGACGATGAGTTTTTTAATCGCATCATAGGGTGGCAACGGTCAGCACGATTACGGGTCATAGCAAAACTCCTGAGCAGGTGGCACTACGCCGCTTTCACAGGAGTTCTGAATGCTGGTGCTTTCTGTATGGCATAACCATGCCTCTAACGGTTAAGTGCTTGCAGCACATGTTGCGGATCATTGGCAATCGCTCGCAGCAAAGCCTTTGCAGGCCCGGTCGGTGAACGTCGCCCCTGCTCCCAGTTACGCAACGTGTCTACGCTTACAGAAATAAGATCGGCAAATTTAGATTGTGACAACCCTGAAGCGCGGCGTATTTCTTTGATTTTCATAGCATCAACTTCAAAAGTCCGCGAAGGCTGTCGCGTTCCTTCAATAATTTCATTCATCTGGGCCATGCTGTGAGTCAACCGCTCAAAAAGTGCCTTATCCATTTACCACCTCGTATTTAACAACCGGAGCATTGCTTTTTCCTGGGGAGACAGATCATCTTTAATACCCTTACGATAAATAAGCAGTAATCTGATCTCATAATGTTTAACCTGATGAAAGTAAATAACCCTGACACCAGCACGTTTCCCCTTTCCTCCTGACACCCATCGAACCTTTCTTAACCCACCAGTTTCAGGTATTACCTCACCATAGTCAGGATTCAAGGCCAGGAAAAACTGAAAACGACTGAATTCATCGTCGGTCAGCAGTTTTTGAACATCTTCAGTAAAAATTTCCGTTTCGATGAAGAGCATAATTATACGCCATTGGCTTAGAGTAACAATCCTTTTTGTACGTCATTGACGTACCCTTGAAACCACTAGCTTACTGATAGTGCTCCAGCAAAACCACGTCTCTGCCGGGTTTGTCTTTACATTTGCGAGGCGCTTTCCAGATTTTTCACGCCCGTGAATTTCCCTGTATCCATCCAGTAAAAACGGGTGTATAAAACTGTACATTCATACAGCAAAATGAGTTCTACTATGGCACTGGAAAAAGGAATTGCAGAGTTAGTCGAAGAGTTTATCGCTGCGGGTCGCCCCTCATCGCGTCAACAAAGTATTGCGCAGCGCAGGGAGGGCTATATCGCCAGCGCTGTCCTTGCGGGTGAGACAGAAACGCGGGTAGATATTCAGACTATCGAACTTGAAGCGATGACCTTACGAATAGTGTCACCGCTGAATGCCCCGACATTACTCCCGACGATAATTTATTACTACGGTGGCTGTTTTGTTAGCGGCGGGTTCGCAACTCACGACAACCAGCTGCGCCAGTTAGCCTATTACGGGCAATGTCGGGTTATTGCCGTCCAGTATCGGCTGGCACCGGAACATACTTTCCCCGCCGCCCATGATGATGCGCAACGAGGTGCAGAATTAGTCTGGCAACACGCCGAACGACTCGGCGTTGATAAACAACGGATAACTCTTGCCGGTGACAGTGCGGGCGGACATCTGGCGCTGGTAACTGCTTTGCGATTAAAGCGTGCTGGCGAGTGGCAACCGGCACAACTCATCTTAATTTATCCCATGCTTGATGCGACTGCGCATTTCGAAAGCTACATACGCAATGGTCACGATTACATCATCACACGCGACACTTTACTGAGCGGCTTTGAGATGTACCTGCCAGGCATTGAACGCAGGCATCCTGAAGCCAGCCCTCTTTGGCGCGATGATTTCAATGGCTTGCCACCTGTACATATCATTACCGCTGAATACGACCCACTTTGCGATGAAGGTGAAGCGTTGTATCACCGCATGACAGGGCAAGGAGTGCAATGCACCTGCCAACGCTACCTTGGCGTTATCCACGGATTTTTTCAGTTAGGTGGTATCAGTGAGGCTGCGCGATCGGCGCTACGGGATGTTGCCTGGAGAGCGGGAAGGTAACTCCGGACCAGGGCCCAGAAAAGGTTTTCAGATTGAAAACCTTTTCAGTCAAGTAAAACGCCCCTACTCTTCTTCGTTCCCGCCCTCTTCATACGGGCCAAATGGCTTCGCGGGCAGAACGATATACGTGCCTTCAAACACTGCCCCCGGCGTCTCGTCGCCAAAGATTTCTACTTGCATCTGCACCCGTGCTTTTCGTCCGCGCGCCAGACGGTCGAGATCGCCGCTTAAGGCACCAAGGTCGGCTACCGCATGAGGTTTGCCGCTAATCGGCTTGCTGTAGCGGATATGCGCATCCGCCAGAATAATCGTTCCGCCGAGGTGGCGTTCGCGCAGCATCAGCCAGATAAGCCCCCAACCGGTGAGCGTAGCCAGCGAGAATAAACTCCCGGCAAACAGCGTGTGATGCGGATTCTGATTGCCGGTTTCCGGCATGGTGGTGATAAATTTTTGCCCGGTATATTGCTGAATGCGCACGCCCATTTTTTCACTCAGCGGGATGTGTTCATACCACGCCTGTTGCAGCTGCGCGCACCAGTCGCCGCGATGCAAAATATCATCCAGAGTGGCGACGGGTTTAATCATCAAAAAATGGCGAATCGGCGTGGTGGTTGGCGTGGTGATTTCTCCCTGATTAACAAACCCCAGCTTGGCGAAAAACTCCACCGCGTCTTCACGGGCGCTACAGGTCACGCGCTTAACGCCTTCCTGACGTGCCACCGACTCCAGGGTCATCGCCATCAGCGTGCCTAACCCTTTGTCCTGCACGTCGGGATGAACGGCCATAAAGCGAATGGACGCTTCATTGTCGGCATTAATATACAGTCGGCCTACCGCTACCAGATTACCCTGCTCGTCGACGACCATCTGGTGATGCGCCATCGCATCCCACGCGTCGCGTTCCGAACCTTTTGGTTGATGCAGGGGCTTACGCAACATTTCCCAGCGAAACTGATAGTAACGCTCTAATTCTTCTTCTGTTTGTGGAACCCGAAGGTGATACATAGCGATACTCTCTCTTGTTTCCCGTGACAACCCTGGAAGCTGGCTCATACCTGCAACCAGAATGTCACGGGGCCATCATTGACCAGCGATACCTGCATATCCGCAGCGAAGCGTCCTGTTTGCGTGTTCATCTCTTGCTGACGGCAGCGTTCGACGAAATAGTCATATAACGCCTCTGCGCGATCCGGTGATGCGCCTTTGGAGAAACTTGGGCGCATCCCCCGTTCGGTATCTGCAGCAAGGGTAAACTGGGAAACCACCAGTACACTGCCGCCTGCCTGTTGCACGTTGAGATTCATCTTGCCTTCGGCATCGCTAAAGATGCGGTAGCCGAGCACACGCTCGCACAGACGGTTTGCTTTCTGTTCGTCGTCATCCTTTTCGACACCCAATAACACCAAAAGTCCCGCGCCAATTTCACCCGTCACTTCTCCCTCCACGGTGACGCTGGCACGGGTTACGCGTTGAATTAATGCAATCATGGTTCGTCGTCTTCTTCTTGTTCAGCAGCTTGTTTTAATTTGCGGTATTCCCCGAGAGTGACAGTAATTTCCGCGCCAAGCAAGACGATACACCATGTCCAGTAGACCCAAACAAAGAGAATGGGGATCACCGCCAGCACACCGTAAATGAGCTGATATGATGGGAACATGGTGATATAAAGCGCGAAACCTTTCTTTCCTGCTTCGAACAGGAGCGCGGCGACAAACGCGCCGACAATCGCGTCGCGGTTAGGTACACGGATGGTAGGAACGATGCTGTACAGCAGCCAGAAAGAGATCCACGACAACAGCAGCGGAAAAATACGCAACACATTATCGATGACAGTATTGAGATCGCTCGCCCAGCGCAGAGAGAGCAGATAGGAGCTGATCGCCAGACTAGCCCCTGCCAACAGCGGCCCCAGCGTTAAAATCATCCAGTACACGGCAAACGAGTAAATTTTGGGTCGCGCTCGTTTACTGCGCCAGATGGTATTCAACGCGCTATCGATGGAGTACATCAACAATAACGCCGTGACGATCAGCCCGCACGCCCCGACGGCGGTCATTTTGTTGGAATTGGCGACAAACTGTTCGATATATCGCTGGATAACATCGCCAGTAGCAGGCAGAAAGTTGGCAAAAATAAAGTGACGCAACTGAATGCTGACGTCGGAAAACATGGGAAAAGCGGCGAAAAGCGCAAAAACAACGGCAACCAGCGGCACTAATGAGAGCAACGACACATAGGCAAGGTTACCTGCCAGGGTTGTCATGTTGTCCTCATCAATGCGTTGCCAGAGTAGTTTTAGCCAGGCCCATAGTGGACGGGTACGATGCCTGGCTTTGTCCTGAATGGTTTTTAGCATAACACCTTCGCGAAATAGTCCGGGATGGTGGTTTTATCTTTCACCAGAATACTGGTAATGCCTAGCTGATTAGCTCCTTCTATATTATCGGCGTTATCGTCGAAAAAGACCGTATCGTCTGGTGAAAAACCTTCTGCCTGCAAAACATGCTGATAAATTCGTGCTTCAGGTTTGCGCATACCCAAGTCTTGCGACAGATAGATATGGTCAGCAGCATCACGGATTTCCGGGTATTCCTCCGGCCAGAAGGTAGTATGCAGGCGGTTAGTATTGGAAAGCACCACCACGCGATGCCCCTGCTCACGCAGTTTATGCATGATGGCGATCACTTCCGGTCGTAGCGCAACAAATACCGCCTGCCAACCGTGGGAGAACTGCTCATAGCTTAGCGGCAGGGCCATCTCATGACACAGTGCCTCTGCGAACGCTTCGTCGCTAATTTCCCCACGCTCATGCTGATGAAACGCCTCGCCCATGTGGAAACTCTTCTTAAGCGTAGCCAGTGGAACACGCGTTAAATCGCTCCAGGCCCCCAGCACACGGTTAAAGTCGATATCGACAATCACATTACCTAAATCAAAGATATAGAGCATTTTTGCCTCCTTTCGCGCCACAAGAAATTAACTGTAGCGGGAAAGGATGGGTTTGGCTATGTGGC
>OAZV01000048.1_pt1 | contig 32503 bp, 25 predicted proteins | sample 1475841 | NCBI WGS metagenome assembly OAZV01 (sample SAMEA2579928, study PRJEB22360) | human gut metagenome | biome: human gut; feature: human-associated habitat; material: faeces | place: Denmark | collected 2008/2010 | reverse complement strand
CTACTATGAGGACCGAATCCTTATATAAAACACTGAGGTAACTCTCATGCTTCATATCCAGTATTCATGATGCTGGCTTTTTGCTGATATTTAACCCGAACATTCCTGATACAGACTATTAATTCATTTATCTGCGGCAGATTTTATTTTCTGGATATATTATGAGTGAACAAATCAAACAGGATATCGATCTGATTGAGATTTTATTTTATCTGAAGAAAAAGGTAGATGAATACCAACAAAACTCTGGGCAGTAATAAACAGCATTCTGATAGAGAGTGCCTGTATAAAGCTGAAGTGACAATGACCGGGAAGGGAACCCGTTTTCAGGAATGGATGCCTGTCTTTTTCAATTTAAATATCCTGGCATTAGTAATGCCAGGATATTTACAGAAGAGCAGCATAACCATGACGGAACGGGGTTAAGTCAGGTTGTCCTAAACGCTATTTTCAACCTCGTATGCCTTCTTCAGGTTTATGTCCAGACTTCATATCTCTCTCAACAATCCTCAATAATCAGATACACCGCTTTCACCGGGCCATGAACTCCGACGACTTTGATAAGCTCAATATCCGCCGTTGAACTGGGGCCGCTAATGATGTTAATGCAGGAAGGCATTCGTTCACCGGCCTGCGCTTTCTGATGCAATTTTTCTGCGAGTTGCGCTACACGCGGCAGGATAGTGCTTTTACGCAGGATAAAAAGAGAAGATTCCGGGAGCAGGCTCAATGAACGCCCGCGCCCGGCGGCGGAAAAAAGAACCACGCCTCCCGATTCGGTTAAACCATATTCAGCATATACGACGCCCACTTTAGCCTGCTCTGCTTGTGATATGTTCTCAATACCTTTCGCCGGATCCCAAACAACGGCATTGCATTCCTGCTGCAAACGTTCGCTAATCCCCAATTCCTCCAGCCTCGTGTCACCGCTAATCACGACCGACTGATCTCCCAGCTCTTTACACAGACGTATTGCAGCTTCTGCCGCCTGCGCCTCGCTGGTCAGTTCACAGCGCGTCAACATAACATCGCTGGCAAACTGGATAAACGCGTCACAGCGCTGCTGTTGGTTAAGTTCGGTAAGCCGCTCGTTAGCATAGTTGTTAAGCGGCGCATCTTCTGCTTGCGGTTCAAGTCGCTGCGGGCGACCCAGTGCCTGAGCAACGTTATTCAAAAATTCGCTCCGATTATCCATTCTTTTTCTCCTGCGCCTGATGTTTCTTAAACCAACTACGGAAACTCTCTCCGTCAGCTTCAGGAAGATCGCGTGCTTCCATCCAGTCGCTAATCGCGCCAAATTTGAGTGGTGTTTTGCCGCCATTGATAAACCAGCTTGCCGCATGAGCGCCGGCCATCATCCCGACTTTCCACAATCCTGGATGACTATTGGCATAAGCGAACATTTTTATCGCCCGTTGCTCTGCTTTTGCGGTGATCCCTTTTTCAGCCATCACCCGACGATGACGCAAAATCAGTTTTGACAGCGGAATACGCACCGGACACACGTTGTCACAAGCAGTGCATAAAGAGCAGGCGTAGGGTAAATCTTTAAAATCTTTATAGCCGCCAAGTAGCGGAGAAATCACCGCACCAATTGGCCCTGGATAAATAGAGCCATATCCATGACCGCCAATATGGCGATATGCCGGACAAGTATTCATACAAGCCCCGCAGCGAATACAGCGCAGCACATCCCGAAATTCAGAGGCCAGCACCTCAGAACGCCCGTTATCGACAATAACCAGATGAAACTCTTCAGGACCATCAACGTGCCCCGCTTCGCGCGGTCCTGTCAGCCAGGTGTTGTATCCCGTCAAACGTGCACCAACGGCACTGCGCGCCAGCATGGTGATCAATACATCTACCTCTGCAAACGTGGGGGCAATACGCTCCATTCCCATCACTGCAATATGCGTTTTAGGCAGCGTGGTACACATTCGCGCATTACCTTCATTGGTCACCAGGCATACCGAACCGGTCTCTGCCACCGCGAAATTACAGCCGGTAATACCTATTTCAGCACTGAGGAAATCTTCGCGGATTTTTTGCCGGATGAATAAGGTCATTGCTTCAGGCGTTTCCGGCCCCTCATAGCCCAGACGTTCGTGTAGCACTCGACGGATCTGATGGCGATCTTTATGAATTGCCGGGACCACAACATGAGAGGGCGGATCTTGAACCAGCTGGAGAATGTATTCACCCAGATCGGTTTCAATCACCTGAATGCCAGCATCCTGCAACACATGATTGACACCAATCTCTTCGGTCACCATCGATTTAGATTTCACCACCTTCCGGGCATTTTTGCGTTGGGCAACCTGTAAAATGTAGCGGGTAGCGTCTTCTTTGGTTTTTGCAAAATAGACGTGACCACCGTTTTGCGTCACTTTTTCTGAGAGCTGGTACAGATAAGCGTCGAGATTACTCAGAACATGATCACGTATCTGGGCGGCCCGATCGCGCCACTCCTCCCAGTGCCCCAATTCATCGACCATTTTTTGCCGATTTGCCCCAATACGCTGCTGCGCGTTTGCCACCGCTTTGCGCATGATCGGATCTTCAATTTGCTGACGGATGCGTGTCTTAAAATCTGTATTACTGGTTTTGATCGACATCTTTATATCCTCAGCGGCTCATCAGCACTTCAGCAATATGCATCACTTTGACTTTCTGCCCTTCCCGTTGTAATCGCCCACTGATGTTCAGCAGGCAACTCACGTCAGCACCTATTAAATACTCAGGGCGGACTTCCATCAGGTGCGCAACCTTTTCTTTCACCATCTCGCCGGATATTTCGGCCATTTTGACCGAGAACGTGCCGCCAAATCCGCAGCAGGTATCCTGTTCAGCAAAGGTCAACAGCTCCAGTCCACGCACATTTTTCAGCAGCGTAAGTGGTTCGTCCTTCACCCCCAGCTTACGGGCCAGGCTACAAGATGGGTGATACACCGCTCTCCCTTGCAAACTGGCACCTACATCGACTACCCCTAATGTATTAACAATAAAAGAGGTGAGATCCTGCATACGCGCGGCAACCTTTTCGGCACGTGATGCCCATTCAGGTTCATCCGCCAGATACGTCGGGTAACTTTTTACGGCATAGGTGCAAGAGCCAGCCGGTGAAATAATGGGATCGTCGTTATCCTCCAGTGCGGCGATCAGATTTTTCATCCCTGGAATCGCTTCTTTGATATAACCACTATTGATCGCAGGCTGACCGCAGCATCCCTGTTTCTCCGGGAAATTTACGCGACAGCCGAGTTTTTCCAGTAGCAGCACGGAGTCTCGTGCCATTCTTGATTTCAGGGCGTCACCAATACAGGTGACAAAGAAATTGACATTCACAACTAATACTCCATTACTTCATGCCCATTTATGCCCGATGGTTCCCCCCTTCCGGGGGATCAATCATCAATAAATATGGCGTTCTTTTTTAATTGGCTAGCAACATACCACCCCTCATTTGTATGACAAATGATAATCTTTCATCTAAACTTCAAATGCAATAACTAATTTTATTTCTTTCGGCATCGCTCACATTTTATAGGGAAATCGACGATCATTTTTGGCATAAGAAATCCATTTAAAAAGGCTACACCCCTTATACCTATTCAGAGCTACTTATTCAGGGGTTATTGAGATATACACTGATGGTGCACAAAAAAAATCACCGACAATAATCACGTATCAAGTAATAGTCGGGATTTTATTTAATTGAAGCAATTTAGTTTGCATTTTTATTTAAAAACTGAGCTAGAGTCCATCAAAAAAATATATAAAACCCAAAACCACCGTTGGAAATAGAAATAGTTGAAAGGCTCACAACTCTCGGAATGCGGATTATCTTTGCCCTGATTTCTGGCGGTTTTATTCAGGGTGAAAGCTGTCTCACCCTTTCCCGATATTCTCCCGGAGTACAACCAAACTCGCGGACAAACGCCTTGTGAAAAGATGATTCACTGGCATAGCCTACTGACTCAGCGATCACCACAACAGGGAGCATTTCCCGGGAAAACATCTGGGCCGCTATTTGTAGACGCAACTTTGTTAATACAGCCAGCGGCGTGGTTCCGGAAACATCACGGAAAAGCTGGGCAAAACTTGCCCGGGACATGTGGGCGATGCTGGCCAGCGATTCGACGGTCCAGGCGTGTCCTGGCATTTCCAGCATTTGCTGTATTACCGCACCAAGACGTGGATGCAGAAGCAAACTGAGAATGTTTTTCTCTGTATTAACCTGTGCAATCCACTCACGCACCGCGAGGGTAAAGAATGTAGCGCAGATCTGGCTACACAGAGCATCCACTCCCGGCATTGCCGATCTGGATTCCTGTTGTAAAAACGGGATCGCCTCCCTCAGCCAGTTATATTCCACGCTATGGTTCACTGGTGCTACAAACAGCGTTTCCGGCAAAGACGTTAAAAAATAACGCGCCGAATGTTGCAGCCGAAGAGTGCCACAGACAATACAGGTCGATTCATTATCGACATGACTCAGGCGATGAGCTGAATTTTGTGGTAGCAGGACCACATTTCCCGGGCGTAATGTAAAAATCTCTCCCGTCGGCATTTCCAGCTTCGCCGCTCCTTGCGTTAACGCATGCCAACGAATAACCGACAATTCCCCGGCACCATGTGGAAGTTGCCAGTCACTTCCTAACACGCAATTCTTATCGATCGTTCCTTGTGGAGCGTTAAGCATCAACAAACGGCTAAGAGCATCCATATCAGACTCCTGAGTGGTTTTTTGATTACAAACACCAACAATCTTAGTCAATAATTAATCTAATACCATCAAATAGTTAATCATGATTTTTGTTTTGTGATTCTGATTAAGAAAAAGAAAATACCAGACGATAAGACAAAATATCAAGCGTTGTGAAGAAATGTTATTTGCTCTTTTGCGTCTATAGTCATGATGTCAAATGAACGCGTTTCGACAGGAAATCATCATGAATAAATATCAGGCAGTTATTATTGGTTTTGGCAAGGCTGGAAAAACATTAGCCGTCACGCTGGCAAAAGCAGGTTGGCGTGTGGCTCTCATCGAACAATCAAATGCAATGTATGGCGGGACCTGTATTAATATCGGCTGTATCCCAACCAAAACATTGGTTCATGACGCACAGCAGCACACAGATTTTGTCCGTGCCATACAGCGTAAAAATGAAGTGGTTAATTTTTTACGTAATAAGAATTTTCATAATCTTGCGGATATGCCCAATATCGACGTGATCGACGGCCAGGCGGAGTTTATCAATAATCATAGCCTGCGTGTTCATCGGCCTGGGGGAAATCTGGAGATTCATGGCGAGAAAATTTTTATTAATACCGGTGCACAAGCCGTGGTTCCGCCAATTCCTGGAATTACCACCACGCCTGGTGTATATGACAGCACCGGATTACTTAATCTAAAAGAATTGCCTGGGCATTTAGGTATTTTGGGCGGCGGATATATTGGCGTTGAGTTCGCCTCTATGTTCGCTAATTTTGGCAGCAAAGTAACCATTTTAGAGGCAGCTTCGCTGTTTTTGCCTCGGGAAGATCGGGATATTGCTGATAATATCGCGACGATTTTACGCGATCAGGGCGTCGATATAATCCTCAATGCCCATGTGGAGCGAATCAGTCACCATGAAAATCAAGTGCAAGTGCATAGCGAACACGCCCAACTGGCGGTGGATGCACTGTTAATAGCTTCCGGTCGTCAACCGGCTACCGCTTCGTTACATCCAGAAAATGCAGGTATCGCAGTAAACGAACGTGGGGCAATTGTCGTTGACAAGCAATTACATACCACCGCAAACAATATTTGGGCGATGGGAGATGTTACCGGCGGGCTGCAATTTACTTACATTTCACTGGATGATTACCGCATTGTGCGTGATGAATTGCTGGGAGAAGGCAGACGTAGTACTGATGATCGGAAAAATGTGCCTTATTCCGTATTTATGACACCGCCACTGTCCAGGGTTGGTATGACAGAAGAACAGGCCAGAGAGAGTGGTGCTGATATTCAGGTGGTGACATTGCCTGTAGCTGCAATTCCGCGTGCCAGAGTGATGAATGATACTCGTGGGGTATTAAAAGCGATTGTTGATAATAAAACCCAACGTATATTAGGGGCATCACTGCTGTGTGTTGACTCCCACGAGATGATCAATATAGTGAAAATGGTGATGGATGCCGGGCTGCCTTATAGCATATTACGCGATCAGATATTTACTCATCCGTCGATGAGCGAATCACTCAATGATCTATTTTCATTAGTCAAATAAACTCAAAATCAGACGCCAGAACAAATATTCTGGCGTCTCAGAGAAAAGAATCTTATTAATTCCCTGTTACTTTATAACTTCTTAATCACTTCATTGATGGTATTTTATATGTTTAAAAATCTGTTTTATTTGCAACACTATTATCTGGCGTTATGGCATTTTCCACCAATGCAGATGATAAAATAATCCTGAAACATATCAGCGTCTCGTCAGTATCAGCATCACCGACAGTTCTTGAGGATGCCATTGCTGATATGGCCAGAAAATATAATGCTTCATCCTGGAAAGTTACATCGATGCGAATTGATAATAATTCAACCGCAACAGCAGTATTGTATAAATAAGGATATTTACAATGGAAAGATACCTGCACCTGTTAAGTCGGGGAGATAAAATTGGCCTGACATTGATTCGTCTGAGTATTGCGATTGTTTTTATGTGGATTGGGTTATTAAAGTTTGTCCCTTACGAGGCAGATAGCATTACACCATTCGTCGCAAACAGTCCACTAATGTCGTTCTTTTATGAACACCCGGAAGACTATAAACAGCATCTGACTCACGAAGGCGAATACAAACCAGAAGCAAGAGCATGGCAAACGGCTAATAATACCTATGGTTTTTCCAACGGTCTTGGCGTCGTGGAGGTGATTATTGCTCTGCTGGTTTTGGCTAATCCTGTCAATCGCTGGTTAGGTTTATTGGGTGGGCTGATGGCATTTACCACGCCGCTGGTAACACTCTCATTTTTAATCACCACCCCGGAGGCATGGGTACCCGCATTGGGTGACGCTCATCATGGTTTCCCTTATTTATCCGGTGCTGGTCGTCTGGTATTGAAAGATACTCTGATGCTGGCAGGTGCTGTCATGATAATGGCAGATTCGGCGCGGGATATTCTTAAACAACGCAGTAATGAATCCAGTTCAACGTTAAAAACTGAATATTGATAATCCGAACACTGTCTGTTGTTCACTTTTTCAGGCGTCAGTCTCCCTTTCTGATGATGAAGCCTGACGCCATATTACCGGAGATATGACAGAGTGAAGGTCAATATCACTCCCCTATTAAAAGATTCTTGTCGTCTCAGGTAAAATAAGTGATTAATATCAATCATGTATTTTTACAGCAAGACAACCACGAACAAACTCAGGATTAAAATGTTTTACCGATTCCCCAACATAACCTAAATCTAGCGAACTAATTTGCGCCATTTCTTTCTCTGTCAGTGAGAAATCCCAAATAGCAAAATTTTCTTCGATACGCTGTTGATGTGTCGATTTCGGAATAACGACCACTCCCCGTTGAATATTCCAACGCAGAATGACCTGAGAAATCGATTTTTGATGGGCATCTGCAATACTCTGAAGCAGATTATTTTCAAAGGGTTTATGTCGTCCACCACCTAACGGAGCCCATGCTTCAGGCTGCACGTTATAATACTTCATGGTTGCCAGCGCCTCTGGTTGGGCAAAATAGGGATGCAACTCGACCTGGTTGACCATCGGTTTAACTCTTACCGTTTCACAAAAGTTCGCCAGAACATGAGGGTAGAAATTGGAAACCCCAATCGCTTTTAATTTGCCCTCTTCATAGGCATCTTCGAGTGCACGCCACGCACTGAAATAATCGCGCATGGCCTGGTGCAATAAATAGAGATCGAAGTATTCTAGCCCCGATTTTTTTAATGATGCTTCAATACCTGCTGCTGCAATATCCTGATTCAACATATCCTGCACCCACAATTTAGACGTTATAAATAACTCTTCTCGGGTACATAAACCTTCAGATATGGCTTCACGAACGGCTTCACCGACGGCATCTTCATTACCGTATACCGCTGCAGTGTCGATGAGTCGATAACCCGTGCGGATAGCATTCAACACTGACTGTTTGCACACGTCTTTATCGGTAACCTGAAAAACACCAAATCCCATCATCGGCATTTTCAGATTGTTACTTAATACGGAAAATTCCACTGTCAGTCCCTCCATTAGGTATGAGCAATGAGTCTACGTTAAAACGTAACCTCAAATTAGTATGTGGATTTTGATATCACTTATGCAAAAAATTCATTAATAATGTAGGACTGAAACCTCTCTATTTTTGGGGCAATGAAGCAGACGCTATCAGTGCTTTTGCCTTGGGACTTGCTGTTTTTGATACACTTAGGGCCCAGGACATAACGAAAATGTGCGATATGACAAAGAATTAACGGAGTATGTGATGATCAGGCAGAAGATTCTACAGCAGCTCCTGGAGTGGATTGAGTGTAATCTTGAGCACCCTATTTCAATCGAAGATATCGCACAGAAATCTGGCTACAGCAGACGCAACATCCAGCTTCTGTTCCGAAATTTCATGCATGTGCCTTTGGGAGAATACATTCGCAAACGAAGGCTTTGTCGTGCCGCCATTCTTGTCCGGCTCTCCGCGAAATCTATGCTTGATATTGCACTCTCTTTGCATTTTGATTCACAGCAGTCATTCAGCCGCGAATTTAAAAAGTTATTCGGCTGCTCTCCCCGTGAATACCGCCACCGTGATTATTGGGATCTCGCAAATATCTTCCCTTCTTTTTTAATACGTCAACAGCAAAAGACGGAGTGTAGATTAGTCAACTTTCCTGAGACACCTATTTTTGGCAACTCATTTAAATATGACATTGAAGTGTCGAATAAATCACCGGATGAAGAAGTCAAACTGCGACGTCATCATTTAGCCAGATGTATGAAGAATTTTAAGACGGATATCTATTTCGTCTCCACGTTTGAACCGTCAACAAAATCGGTCGATTTGCTCACGGTTGAAACTTTTGCCGGTACGGTATGCAAACAAACCGATTCAGAGATGCCGAAAGAGTGGACAATTAACCGAGGACTGTATGCCTCTTTCCGCTATGAAGGTGAGTGGGAGCACTACCCTGAATGGGCGCGAAACCTCTATCTGATGGAATTACCTGCCAGGGGGTTAGCCAGAGTGAACGGCAGTGATATTGAGCGATTTTATTACAATGAAAACTTCGTCGAAATTGATAGCAATAACATTGTTTGCGAAATTTTTATCCCTGTTCGTCCGGTTTAGCCTGTAAATCCATCACATAAGATTTACCCTACCCTGCCACCGTCTAATCGGTACCAGGGTAGGTATTCAGTAAATAATGGCGCTGCGCATGTCAACGCCATTATTATTTATTACATCATCGCTTTTATTTCTCCTCAGCGCCTTCAGTATCTGCAGGAACGGCGTTAATTGTCACAGTCACTGGTTTCATTTCATACCCTCCATATGTCAAAGAGTTGAATGTGAATGTGTATGTACCTGGCTTGTTGGTACTAAATGTACGCGTGATTTTCCCGCTCGCGAAATGGTCGGCCTTCGACGGCAGGAACTGATAATCCGCCTCTGTCACCCCTTCCGGAGCCTCAATGTCGACCCACACATTCCCCCCAACAGGGTTATTTGCCGAGAACAGGGTAACCGTCATTGTTGCGGTCTGTACCCCATCCGCCACCAGAGAAGTCACATCAGATGATGCGGCGAGCACCGCGTTTTTATCATCCGCGACGAATTTAGATTCAGCAGTTTTCGTCGATTCCTGACCGTTGGCCTGTTCCACTTTCGCTGTGAGTGTATATGTCGCTGCGACAGTGGTCGTGGCGGTGAAAATAGCCTGCCCTTGCTCATTCGTTGTCGCAGTGCCATTCGGTTCCAGGTTTAACGAAGCCGGGCTGGCGGTCAGCGTCACTTCGCTATCTTTCACCAAATTCTTATTGGCATCAGTCACCGTAACTTTATACGTTTGTTTGGCTTTGCCGTCCGCCAGTGCATAGTTGCCAATCACCTCAATACCGGAGACGGTTGCGGTAGCCTTATCGGCCACAAACGTTATAGTCTGCGCATCCGAAGGCTGGTCATTTCCTGCCGACGCCGTGATCTCATAGGTTCCGGCAGTCACGGAAACCACCTGCAACTCCGCTTTCCCCTCATCGTTGGCTTTCACCCAGACATTATCGCCAGTAAGCGGCTTGACACCCCGGGGCAGATTAAAGGTCACCAGAGTGCCTGGAACAGGGTTACCGTTTTTATCCTCAACGGTCGCCGTCAGCGTAAAGGCATCTTTGCCGTTTGCCACTTTTTGAACGGCGGTGTCAACCTGCAGGTTTGCCTGACCGGTGCTGGCATCCGCGTTGAATTTCACCGTGACCGTCTTCTGAGAGTTTTTCACCGCGGCCGCGATTTCAAGTTCCCCTGCAACGGTTGATATCAACTCAATATCCGCTTTCCCTGCCGCATTGGTTGTTACTGTATTCCCCGTCTTGCTAGTCACACCCTGCGGTAAAGTCAGCGTAACTTCTTGCCCCTGCAACGGGTTACCATAGCTGTCCACGACGGTCAGGGTTATCTGGTTAGCAGACTGTCCATTAGCCAGTTGGTTATTAACCTTCACTGTCATATCACGAATCTCAGCCTTAGATGCGTCACCTGCAACATTCAGCACCAGTGGCTGAGCAACGGCATTTTGGCCGTTCACTCGCGGCATCACAGACAACTGACCCGCGGCAGATCCCAGCGTTAAGGTCGACACGTAGACCCCATTACCTTTCTCTGTCCAGTTTCCTGCTGAAGGACGCTCACTCCCCGTGCTGGCGGCACCACTAAACACTGGTGCATCTGGCTTCAGCCCGGTGACCGGATTCCCGTACGCATCCTTCACGGTGAAGGTGAGTTCCGTCGTCGTTTTAACCGTTGGAGTTTTATTGTCCGCAACAAGCGTAGAGTTCGCTGATGACATCTCTCCGGCAATAACAGTCAGCTGCGCGGCTTCGGTGGCTGCAGGCTGGCCGTTGAAGAGCGGCATGACACGAAGCTCGCCCGTCTTTCCGCCTGTAGTTAACGTAGCAACATAGGAACCGTCACCTTTTTCGGTCCAACTGGAAACGGTCGCCCCTTCAGAGGCGGTCCCCGTCAAACTTGCCGACAACGCAAGACCACTGATAGCGTTGCCATGCGCATCTTTCGCCACCAGCGTCACGGTTGTGCTTTCGCCGGCTTTTACGTGATCTTCTGCGACAGAGACTTTCGACTGGTTTGAAGATAACGCATCAGCCACCACGGTTACTTTTGCCGCATTTGCTGCCGCGTCCTGCCCATTGAGCTTCGGCATAACGTCTAATTCACCCGCCGTAGTGCCGAGAGTAATCTGCGCAGTCCACGTTCCATCACCATTATTTGTCCAGCCAGATGCCGTAGAACCTACAGCAGCAGCACCCGCTAATGACGGCGCTTCCGGCGTGAGGCTGGTCACAGGGTTGTCATAGACATCTTTTGCTGTCCAGATTGCCGTAACTGTACCGCCAACCACCGGTTTATCCGGATTCAGGGCGATGGTCGAATGTGCTGCATCAAGCGGCCCGGCAACAAACTTCAGCGTTTGTTGTAACGTGCCCAGCTGATACTGCTCGCTGAAGGCACGCACAACAACGTTTCCGGCACGGGTCGAAGAAACCGTGGCGCTGTAAACCCCTGGTTTTATTTCCGAAATGGCACCAACGGTTACACCATTAGTGTCTTGCGGAACAAGTCGCAGGCGGCTGGCTTCTCCCGTCACCGGATTACCCTCGGAGTCCACCGCTGTCAGTGTCAGCGTGTAGGCTTGCCGACCATCAGCAACCACATCACCTGACGGCTCGTTAGCGCTCAGGGTGGAGTTTGCCACATCCATCATCGTGGCCCGCAGTTCTGCAGTGACAGTTTTGCTCATGTCATCAACGCTAACAGTAATCGTTGCCTCACCTGACTGCGTTCCGGTAGTAAAGACAGACTGATACACCCCTGCTTCAGTTTCGGTGAACTCACCCAGCGTTGGCTTTGCCTGTGATTTAGTGGCCTTCAGGGTACGAGTCACAATATTTCCAGCCGGTTTGAAGGTTAGTTCAGTCTTGATCTGATCTTTCATGCCCGTGACTGGCTGCCCCTCGGCGTCGCGCAGAGACAGCACCAACGGCTTTTGCTCATTACCGTTAGCAAGCATTTGAATACGGCTCTGACCGTCAAGCGTTAACGCCGTACGATCGGCGCTCATACCAGCTCCGCTAATAACCACTTCTGTCTGCACACGTTTCGAGGCATTGCCTTTGTTATCGTAGGCAATCGCTGAAATCGCATAATAATTGTCTTTGCCTGCCTGATAAGCCGGGAGCGTCACTTGCCACTGATTGCCCTGCCCCGTAATTTTTCCGCCTGCGGCCAGCAAAGACGGCGCTTCCCATTGCACATTTTTCAGACCGTGAGTTGCTTTGCTGACCACAAGCCCCAGGGAAACCGTCTGGCCGCCCTTGCCTTCAATACGCTCAGGCAGAGCAATACGGATCACTTCAGATTTGCGATACTCAAGAACGATATTGTTATTACGCTCAACCAGGTCATAGCGGCTGCCTGCCAACATTCGACGCTCGCGAATGCTGTCTGTATCGAGTTGTTTTTCCAGAGGTTCGCCAATCCGATAATTAACTTCCAGGCCAAAGCGAGTGTCATTCTCACCACTCTTGCCCTGCTTATGCCCGGCACTCAGGGTCAGAAGAGGCACTGGCGTGTAATTCACTTCAGCGGTAATCGCATGTGGATCTTTCTGGCGTTTATCTTTACCAAACAGCCCGACTTCATCGCCATAATACTGTTCATACATCAGGCTTGCGCCAAGCTGCGGCCAGGCAGGTAAATAGCCCTCAGCACGAATATCCCAGCCATTCGCCGGGCGTTCCTGATAATCCTCAACATCCGGCGATTTTTTCCAGCCAGAAGCCCGGATATAACCATTGGCGCTCAGTTTCAAATAATCACGCCAGTATTCCGCACCAACACCAATGCGGGTATGACTACGGGATAAATCATGATCGATAAAAGTATTCACCCCCGCCATCCAGTCATTTTCTGAAAAATGACGCCAGCCAAAACCAATATTTGACTGAGTACGATCGTCGGTACGATGTATTGCCCCCTGAGTGAACAACATATTTGTCGGTGTATCATAAATCGGATAAAGCATTTCCAGCGAAGAGTCCTTCAGCGAGAAATTTTTATCGACATTCAGTTTGACGCGCGCAGTACCGTATTTCCCGAGCCACTCCTGAATTTCCTGGTTAGCTTTAGCGGTGGCCATTCCGGTAATAAAGTTACGTGTCGCATCGCTATCTGGCTGACTGCTTAAAAATGTCCCGGCATTAGCGGCAAGCGACGCGACATTTTTCTCCACGTTATTATCAGCAGTTACCGTAGTATTTTCCATGCTCAACCGTGGCTGAACCGCATGCTGCGCACGTGCTGCCATTACTGGCGTAAAGGTGACAGCGAGTGGAAAAAGAACCTGAACAGAGATATTTGCCCACGCCACGCAGCGGGCCAGAACTGAATAACGAAATCGTGGCTGTTTATTGTCTGTTTTATAACGTGACATTGAGATAATTTCCTGATGAACGAATTAACGAACATAGGCAGACACAAATAATGGCGTCTGCTTGTCAGAAAAACCGGGGATTTCCCGGTTTCCTTTTCCACAGAAAAGGAAATACCTTTATGTAAGAAAGTACACCGCCACCTAATATATCCAGTGTCTGTAGCCACTCATCAGGTGGTTGGGCCGGGATTATATTTTTATTTATGGGTAAAAATTTAGCTTTTTGTGCAAGTCATTAAATAGATACTTAAGTTATATTTCTTACTCTGCGGGCAGTGAATAATTCATTATTCAGAGTGAATAATAATGACCCGTCTTTAATTAACTGCTATTGGGAGTACGTCGAAGTAAGTATATACGCTGGGATAAACCAATATATTTTTTATGGACATTCATTTTTATTCATCGGACTGTAAATTCCGGGGATATCGAACTTGCACGACTAATCTCAACCCTCAAACAGATTTATGAATTTTGTTCATAACCCCTGACAAATCCTGCCGTCTAATCGAGCTCTTCCCTTTACGTTATGCTTCTCATGAACGATAACGGAAGGATAACACCATGCAAAAAGTAAAACTGAACAACGGTATTGAAATGCCCCTGTTGGGCTTTGGTGTATTTCAGATGACCGATGCCGCCGAATGCGAAAGAGCGGTCATTGACGCTATTAACAGCGGTTATCGACTGATTGACACCGCCGCCTCTTATCAAAATGAAATCCAGGTCGGGAACGCACTGAAACAAAGCGGTATCGCCCGTAACGAACTCTTTGTCACCACGAAACTCTGGTTGCAGGATACCAGTTACGAAGGGGCCAAAGCCCAGTTCGAACGCTCTCTGAATCGACTGCAACTTGATTACGTTGACCTGTACTTGATTCACCAGCCATATGGCGATGTCCACGGGGCCTGGCGTGCCATGGAAGAGCTGCAACAGGCCGGTAAAATTCGCGCTATTGGCGTCAGTAACTTCCATCCTGACCCGACTGGCAGACCTTATCGCTTTTAATAACGTCGTTCCGGCGGTAAACCAGGTTGAAGTTAACCCTTTCAATCAGCAGCTACAGGCCGTTCCCTGGATGCAAAGTCGTGGCATTCAGCCAGAAGCCTGGGCACCGTTTGCGGAAGGGAAAAATGGTCTGTTCCAGCATCCTGTTCTCACGGCAATTGGCGAGAAGTATGGCAAAAGCGTGGGCCAGGTAGTTCTGCGCTGGATCTACCAACGAGGCATTGTTTCACTGGCAAAATCAGTGCGAAAAGAACGCATGGAAGAGAACATCAACATTCTCGATTTTGAACTCAGCCCTGAAGATATGCTGCAAATTACCGCCCTGGATACCGCAACCAGCGCGTTCTTCTCTCACCGCGATCCCGCAATGGTGGAATGGCTGACTGGCCGCAAACTTGATGTTTAAGCCGCGATAAAAGAGGTATTCATTCAATGCAAAAACGTTATCTGGGTAAATCCGGACTCGAAGTCTCCGCCCTTGGGCTCGGTTGCATGGGCTTAAGCCACGGCTACGGCCCGGCGACCGATACCCGTCAGGCTATCGAACTTATTCGTGCTGCGGTTGAACGTGGCGTCACCTTCTTCGATACCGCCGAAGTGTATGGTCCGTATCTGAATGAAGAAGTGGTCGGCGAAGCCTTAAAACCGTTTCGTGACCGCGTGGTAATTGCCACTAAATTCGGTTTTACCTTCGGCAATGATAATAAGCAGCAGATTTTAAACAGCCGTCCGGAACATATCCGTGAAGCCGTTGAAGGATCATTACGTCGTCTGAAAACAGATGTTATTGACCTGCTGTATCAACACCGTGTTGATCCAGATGTTCCTATTGAAGATGTTGCAGGAACGGTGAAAGACCTCATCGCAGAAGGTAAGGTCAAACATTTTGGCCTGTCTGAAGCAGGAGCACAAACCATTCGTCGTGCACATGCGGTACAACCTGTCACCGCCCTGCAAAGCGAATATTCCATGTGGTGGCGTGAGCCTGAACAGGAAATTCTGCCGTTGCTTGAGGAACTGGGAATTGGTTTTGTCCCCTTCAGCCCACTAGGTAAAGGTTTCCTGACAGGGGCGATTAAGCCGGGAACCACTTTCGGCAAAGATGATTACCGCAGCACCGTACCGCGTTTCGCAGCACAAGCCATTGAAGCCAATGAAAAACTGGTCACCTTGTTAGGTGAACTGGCTGCGGAGAAAGGGGTAACGTCTGCACAAATCGCACTGGCATGGCTATTAGCACAAAAGCCGTGGATTGTTCCCATCCCTGGCACCACTAAACTGCACCGGCTGGAAGAAAACCTGGCCGCTGCTGACATTGTTCTTTCGCAGAAAGATACGCAGCAGATAAGCGAGGCGCTGGAAACAATTAAAATCGTCGGTGAACGTTACTCGCCTGAACATCAGGCACGCGTAGGCCGCTAATACCCAAACGGGTCCAGGATAAAGGACCCGTTATTCGGTGTAGCGAAGCGCATCGATCAACAACGCAAAAGCTGGCGGATGCTGCTTGCGGCTGGGGTAGTAAAGATAATACCCAGGAAAAGTTGGACACCACTCCTGTAACACCTGAATAAGCTTGCCTGACTCTATATACTCCTGAACCATGTCTTCAGGGACACAAGCGATCCCAAACCCTGATAACGCGGCATCAATTCTTTCTGGCAATGGACTACACGTCAGTTGCCCATCAACCTTAACGCGAAGCGGTTTCCCTTCTCGCTCGAACTCCCAGTGGTAAAGCCCACCGGCAGTTGGCAAACGCATGTTGATGCAGCGATGATTTTGTAGTTCGTGAGGCGTTTCAGGCGCAGGGTTTGCAGCAAAATACGCCGGAGCTCCCACCACAGCCATCCGCATATCTGGTCCAATCCTGACTGCAACCATATCTTTATCAACATTTTCACCCAGTCGTATCCCGGCATCAAAACGGCCTTCAACAATATCGACAAAACCGTTATCCACCACCAGTTCGACATTGATTTCGGGATACTCTCTGAGAAAAGGTTTTAGCTTCGGCCAGACCAGACTTCGCGCGGCATGTTCCCCGGCAGATAACCGAATATTCCCGGAGGGCGTGCCGTTCAATTGAATAAGTGATTCCAGTTCCTGTTCAAGCTCGTCAATACGCGGTTCAAGGCAGGCAATGATTCTCTCCCCCGCTTCTGTGGGAGCCACACTGCGGGTAGTCCGTGTCAGGAGGCGGATATTGAGCCTTTCCTCCAGAGCCTTCATTGCATGGCTAAGTGCAGACTGAGAGACGCCGAGTTTGCCCGCTGCTTTGGTAAAACTTCGCTCTCTTGCCACCACAAGAAAGATTTGCAGTTCGTTGAAGTTTTCTTTGAGCATTGGCGATTTCCTTGTAGAAGCATCCTCTTCACACACACTCATGAAGGGGGGCATAGATGCTATTATTTTAACCACATTATTAGTAACAATGATAATCTGGCTGTATCGAAAATAATTCTAAACTTTCAGGAGATTTATTATGAATAAACGTATCCTCACGATTGCGCCATTCTTCTTACCGATATTCTGACACACATCATTAACTTTCTATTTTTACTCTTTTCTCCACCATAAAATCAATAAAAGCACGAACTTTAGAGGGCATTCTCACCCGTGATGAAACATATATATAAAATCCAGGAAATGAAACGGCCCAATCCTCAAGAATCGGCTGTAACTTGCCCGCATTGATATGTTCAGCGATTGCAAAATCCAGATGTTGAATGATACCCGTTCCATTCAGCGCCATTCGTATCATGCTTTCGTCATCATTAGAAATATACTTACCTGACACCTCTATTTCGAACTCTTCATTACCCCCCACAACATTCGAAAACTCCCATGCTGAGAGTGCACCGCTACTTTTATGCCGCAACCGAAGACAATTATGGTTACTCAGTTCCTGAGGCGTTTCAGGAATACCGTGTTCTTTTAAATAATCTGGCGATGCCACAGTAACCAGTTTAATAAGCGGAGAAACAGGAACGGCAGTCATATGCTCATCCAGTCCTTGCTCAAGACGTATGCCCACATCACAGCCGTCCGCAATAATGTTAGATAAACCGTCATCCATAATGAGTTCTATCTTTGTTTTGGGGTAACGAGTAAGAAACTCGCCAATATGAGGCTCAATAAGCATCCTTGCTGCAACACGGGAGGAATTTATTCTCAACAGGCCTGTAGGTTCAAGTTGGGTATCACCAACATCTTTCAAAGCATCATCAATTTGCCCCAAAGCCGACACCAGCACTTCATACAGACGCTGTCCTTCCTCAGTAAGCGACATATTGCGGGTCGTACGGTATATCAGCTTGGTGTTAAGACGTTCCTCAAGAGATTTTAAATTCTGGGACAATGCGGCCCGCGTAATACCCATTTCAGAAGCGGCTCTGGAAAAACTGCCAGCACGAACAATCAGCGCAAACCAGGCAAGAGAAGGCAAAATTGAAGGCTCTATTTTCATCATTGTAAACCTTAACTTAACACTGTGATAGATATTAGACCATTGATGATAACCAATACAAGTCATACTATTACGCCGTTCGCGATATGAACACGAATGCCAGTTGCGGATAATAGAAATGATATTTAAATCTGTTTAGGCAAATCCCTGGAGCTTGAAATGAAAACTGTTTCGATAAAACACACTTACTGGGATATAGCTGCTGATATCTATTTCCCTGACGATTTTAATAGTGAAAAAAAGTATCCTGCCATTATCAGTGCCCATCCAATTGGAAGCTGCAAAGAACAGACATCGGGTAGTGTGTATGGTGCCGCCCTGGCAAAAGCTGGCTTTATCGTCATTGCTTTTGATGCCAGTTTTCAGGGAAGCAGCGGTGGAGAACCGCGTTATCTGGAAGATCCAACAATGCGAGTAAAAGACTTCAGCATTGTCGTTGATTACCTTACCACCTTACCTTACGTTGATGCCGGGCGTATTGGTGTACTGGGTATTTGTGGTGGAGGTGGATATGCCATTAATGCCGCAATGACAGAACGTCGGATTAAAGCCATTGGTACTGTCACGGGTTCAAACTACGGGCGTCTTATGCGTGAGGGATTTACAGCGTTTAATCCTATCGGAGCACTCGAAGCAATGGCGCAACAAAGAACAGACGAAGCTAACGGCGCAAAACTTCGCGTAGATGATTTGCTCCCTTCTTCTCCGGAAGCAGCTCTTGAAGCGGGATTAACAGAAATAGACCTTTTTGAAGCAACAGAATATTATCGTTCGCCACGAGGCTGTGCGCCTAATGGGGTAAATCGTTCGCTATTTTCACATCAGACTGTTGCCGTAGGCTGGGATGCTTTTCATCTTGCAGAAGTCCTGTTAACTCAACCACTAATGGTTGTAGTAGGCGATAGAGTGGGCGCTTTTGGTGCCTATCGTGACGGCTGCGAAATTATTGGTCGTGCAGCCTCAAAACATAAAGAGTTGGTCGTGGTTGAAGGTTATTCACATTACGACCTGTATGATAAGCCAGAACCTGTGAAACAGGCGCTCGATAAATTAATTCCTTTTTACAAAACACATTTGTAATAACCTTGCAGGGAGATTCATTATCTCCCTGACATTTATCCTTTATTGACTACACGACAATAATAAAATTACTCAAAAAGAATTCTATTAAAGGAAAAAAGCATCAAAAAGTAGCAACTCAACTTATTAAGATTATACGCATTAAAATCAGATAAACATTTGAGGTATTGTTATGACAAATAAACACCCATCATTGTTTTCTCCTTTTATGCTGACAGAAAAAATAAAGCTACGTAATCGTATCGTTATGGCTCCTATGACAACCTGGTCAGCTAATCCTGATGGAACCATCTCTGAGCAAGAACTCGAATTTTATAAACGTCGCTCACAAAATGTTGGTTTAGTAATAACAGGATGTACCTATGTCACGCCAAGCGGCATTGGGTTTACTCATGAATTTGCCGCGTATGACGACCGTTTCATTAACAGCCTTGAAAAGTTAGCAGCTGCAGCCAAAAGTGGCGGTGCTCCGGCTATTTTACAGATTTTCCACGCCGGTAATAAAGCCATCCCGGAGCTTGTGCCAAATAACGATGTTATTAGTGCCAGCGCATCAAGCGTAAAATCTGGTGACTTTATGAAGAGAGTGGTACAAAGCAGGGAAATGACTGAAAACGAAATTCAGGAAACCATTAGAGCATTCGGAGATGTCACAAAAAGGGCGATTAAAGCAGGTTTTGATGGCGTTGAACTTCATGGTGCGCACGGATTCCTTCTGCAGAATTTCTTCTCCCCTCTATTTAACCAGCGTAATGACCGATGGGGAGGAGATCTTGAAGGACGTATGCGCTTCCCGCTGGCCGTATTACAGGAAGTAAAAAATGTAGTCTATGAATATGCGACAAAGCCCTTTGCTATCGGTTACAGAATATCTCCTGAAGAATCTGTAACAGGGGGACTGCGGATAGAGGATACTTATAAACTCCTTGATCGGCTCATTTCATCCGGTATTTCGTATATACATACCTCGCTGGTCAGTATTAACGATAGCTACCCTGTTGAGTCGCCAAATGGCCCCCGAACTATTGAATTGATTTTAAATCATATTGCAGGCAGAGTGCCGGTAATCGCCGCAGGTAAAATACGCACACCGTCTCAGGCTCAAGAAGCAATTTCCGCTGGCCTGCCACTTGTTGCGATCGGTAAAGGGCTGGTGATAAATCCAGAATGGGTGACTTTAGCTGAATCAGGTAGAAGTCATGAAATTCAAACAGCCCTTAATCCACAACACATTCCTGAATTAACCATTCCGGATAAACTATGGGATCAAATTCAGGCATCGAAAGGAACTGGCTGGTTTCCGTTAATGGATTAAATATCGATTACTCTCCCGAGAGTAAAACTATCAAATCAATGAGTAACCGATACAGCCTCGCAAATTCTTTCAGATAATTAACCCGTCACTGCGGCACGTTCTCTCGCAAGGCGTGCCTGCAGTGTAATCCAGTATGTATCCGGCATAGTTGACGGTTTAATAGACTCAATTCCTCTCCCTGGTTACCTACAACGATATCTTGTATAACACCCCAGGAGATACGACGTTACGATGAGATGCGATATGCTCCTCAGCGCCAATCAACGCCAGGACTGGGCCAGTCTTGAGATCAGACTCATTCCCGTAACTGATTTCAGGCGACATATATCAATGACGTTGGGGCAATAAAAGATAGCCGATGTAATATATCTATTCAAATTTGTGATACATGTCAAAAAATTGGTTGACCAAACTCGTTATTTATATAAGGGCACTTACGAAGTGCACTCTTTTTTAAAGCGAGGAAGTACCAATGAAAGAGAATAAAGTACAGCAAATCAGTCATAAACTGATTAATATCGTTGTTTTTGTCGCAATTGTAGAATACGCCTATTTATTTCTCCATTTCTATTAATAACGGCAATAAACTGTTCACTTCAGTGATATTTAAAATATGCATCCTCTCCCTTTTTTGTAAGTAATTATTATATCCGTGGGAGAGGAATACACATTGTCAGGTAATCAATCATGCTGCAATAAATCATCGGCCAGTAAAGTGGAGATAGCCTCCATTCTCGAAAAATCCATACTCTCAGCGAAACCATCATCAATCACTCATCCAGGCGTTTATGGGAGCGTCGCCAATGGCTGCTAACAATGCCAGACTTCCCCGTTGCGGAAATTCCACATCCCACAAATAGTCACAGTGATTGGGTGTTGAAATGATCCGGATGAGCATGTATCTTTACGGTTATGTTATAACATAACAGGTAAAATGATGAAACCCAATATCCATCCTGAGTATCGTACTGTGGTGTTCCACGACACCAGTGTTGATGAGTACTTTAAAATCGGCTCGACTATCAAAACAGACCGTGAGATTGAGCTGGATGGCGTAACGTATCCATATGTGACAATTGATGTCTCTTCTAAATCGCACCCGTTCTATACAGGGAAGCTGAGAACAGTAGCATCAGAAGGAAATGTTGCACGGTTCACCCAACGTTTTGGTCGTTTTGTTAGCACGAAAAAGGGGGCATGATGAAAGTCCTTAACTCTCTGCGTACCGCAAAAGAACGCCATCCAGACTGTCAGATTGTGAAGCGAAAAGGACGGCTGTATGTGATTTGTAAATCTAATCCACGTTTTAAGGCCGTTCAGGGTCGTAAGAAAAAACGTTGATTTAAAATTCGACGAATTAACGATATTTGTCTGATTAATAATCAGACCGGATTAATGTTGGTGTATTTATTACACCAGCATTAATTTTCCTGGGGATGTATCTTCCTGTTCATTTAAGGTCAACTGCCTGACGTTTCTCTCCGAATATTCCATTATATTAATGTTGACTTGTTGACCAGCTGCGCCCTGTATGCTGGCATCAACTCTATTTTAGACTGAACACGCCACTCAGTTTCCTCCCTTTGCGACGCAGCCTGCATTTACACTCAAACTGTTAAGATGATAAATGTGGTAAATCTGTTGGTACTGACATAAAAACGTTTACGCCACAGGAACGGCCAGATCCATCGGTAACCCCATCGCCGACGTTCGAGTGCCAGTTAGAGTAACGCGTACAGATGACTGAATGCAGTGCCCTGGCAAAGAGGCCATCGTTCCTGTGACAACTGGCAGTCTTCGTTTAACTTCACTTAATTTGGCTCTTGGGGGGCTTACCGGACAGATGACGTACTTACACCTGTTTAATTTTCCATCACTTATTGGAATGAACACCCATAACCATTTTGTGCGGCATGTTAATCCATTAAAACACCTTGCTGATTGGCAAATCATCTTTAATTATGACTTATGATAGTTTTATATTCTATTTCTTATCATTTAAACTTGTTTTTTTACTAGTCCATCACACAACACATTAAGACTATTCCTAACACCTCAGGGCAAAGTTCCTGGCTAATATAAAATGCAAGTAAGAATTGAACGTTATATTGCCAATAACCTTATGAAACTGAATGTCTTTTTCTTCTTATCAAAAAAGCAATATTTTCATTTTTTGTAAATATTGACTTAACCATGGAATTCATTTTCTGTTCACATATTGACACTCATCAGGAAAAAAACATAAATTTAAACCTAATCGAAATAATTAAAACTTAATCTCGTTTAACCTATATTGATATGTGCTACGTATCTTATTTACTTCCGATTTACTAAAGAAACTGAATGTACCTGTAAAAATTACAGGTTTGGAAAGTAGTGACATGGCAAAATGATTACAGCAGGGACTATGAGGTTAAAAACCATATGGAATGTCAAAACCGTTCTGATAAATACATCTGGTCTCCCCATGACGCCTACTTCTATAAAGGACTATCTGAACTGATTGTGGATATCGACAGATTAATTTATCTATCGCTGGAGAAAATCAGAAAAGATTTCGTGTTTATCAATCTCAATACGGATTCTTTAACTGAGTTTATAAACCGTGATAATGAGTGGTTATCCGCGGTAAAGGGGAAACAGGTCGTATTGATTGCGGCCAGAAAGTCAGAAGCCTTAGCAAATTATTGGTATTACAACAGCAATATTAGGGGCGTGGTATACGCTGGACTGAGTCGTGATATTAGAAAAGAACTGGCCTATGTGATTAATGGCAGGTTCCTGAGAAAAGATATTAAGAAAGATAAAATCACTGACCGGGAAATGGAAATTATCCGCATGACGGCTCAGGGAATGCTGCCTAAATCGATTGCCAGAATTGAAAATTGTAGTGTGAAGACAGTGTATACCCATCGGCGGAATGCAGAGGCCAAGCTGTACTCAAAATTATATAAGTTGGTTCAGTAAACTCCAGGCAAGTTAGTTTTAAAAATGACTCACCGGGACTTCATGTCCTCTATTCAACTCGGGAAGAAAAGCAATGAAAAAAAAGGTTCTGGCAATAGCTCTGGTAACGGTGTTTACCGGTACAGGTGTAGCACAGGCTGCTGACGTAACAGCTCAGGCTGTAGCGACCTGGTCAGCAACAGCCAAAAAAGACACCACCAGTAAGCTGGTTGTGACGCCACTCGGTAGCCTGGCGTTCCAGTATGCCGAAGGCATTAAAGGTTTTAACTCACAAAAAGGTCTATTTGACGTGGCTATCGAGGGTGACTCAACGGCTACCGCCTTTAAACTGACCTCACGCCTTATCACCAACACCTTAACCCAGTTGGATACCTCAGGTTCCACACTGAATGTGGGCGTGGATTATAACGGCGCGGCAGTCGAAAAAACTGGCGATACCGTGATGATCGATACCGCCAACGGCGTACTGGGCGGCAACCTTAGCCCACTGGCTAACGGTTACAATGCCAGCAATCGTACCACCGCACAGGATGGTTTCACTTTCTCCATCATCAGCGGCACCACCAATGGTACCACCGCAGTAACCGATTACAGCACTCTACCGGAAGGCATCTGGAGCGGCGACGTTAGCGTACAGTTCGACGCTACCTGGACCAGTTAATCTCTCTGATGTACCAGCAGGGGTACCCCCCTGCTTTATTCCTGGACGGAATTGTTATGAAAAAGCACCTTCTGCCTCTCGCTCTGCTGTTTTCCGGAATATCACCGGCCCAGGCGCTGGATGTCGGCGATATATCATCGTTTATGAACAGTGACAGCAGCACGCTGAGCAAAACGATCCAAAACAGTACCGACAGTGGCCGCCTCATCAATATCCGTCTCGAACGGCTCTCTTCACCGCTTGACGACGGGCAGGTTATCGCAATGGACAAGCCGGATGAGTTGCTACTCACTCCCGCCAGCTTGCTGCTACCCGCCCAAGCCAGCGAAGTGATCCGCTTCTTCTATAAGGGACCAGCAGATGAAAAAGAGCGTTACTACCGCATTGTCTGGTTTGATCAGGCCCTCAGTGATGCGCAGCGCGATAATGCCAACCGTAGCGCTGTGGCCACTGCTTCCGCCCGCATCGGCACCATTCTGGTCGTCGCCCCCCGCCAGGCGAACTACCACTTTCAGTACGCCAACGGCTCCCTGACAAATACAGGAAATGCGACGCTGCGGATCCTCGCCTACGGCCCCTGCCTGAAAGCCGCCAATGGTAAGGAGTGTAAAGAGAATTACTACCTGATGCCGGGCAAGTCGCGTCGTTTTATCCGCGTGGACACGGCGGATAACAAAGGACGGGTTGCACTTTGGCAGGGTGATAAGTTCATTCCCGTGAAATAGATAGCTGTGCAGATGGATAACGACAATGCCTTTACGACGGTTCTCCCCAGGACTGAAAGCCCAGTTTGCCTTCGGCATGGTCTTTTTGTTCGTTCAGCCCGATGCCAGCGCTGCTGACATAAGTGCGCAGCAAATAGGTGGGGTGATTATTCCGCAGGCCTTCAGTCAGGCGCTTCAGGACGGCATGAGCGTCCCGCTCTATATTCATCTCGCCGGTAGCCAGGGTCGCCAGGACGATCAGCGAATCGGCAGCGCTTTTATCTGGTTGGATGATGGACAGTTACGCATCCGGAAAATACAGCTGGAAGAGAGTGAAGATAACGCCAGTGTCAGCGAACAAACTCGACAGCAACTGATGACTCTGGCCAACGCCCCGTTCAATGAGGCCCTTACCATCCCCCTGACTGACAACGCGCAGTTGGATCTCAGCTTGCGCCAACTGCTGCTGCAGCTGGTGGTCAAGCGCGAAGCGCTGGGCACCGTACTACGCTCACGTAGCGAAGACATCGGGCAGTCCAGTGTTAACACCCTCAGCAGTAATCTGAGCTATAACTTCGGCGTCTATAACAACCAGTTGCGTAACGGCGGGAGTAACACCTCCAGCTATCTGTCGCTGAATAACGTTACTGCGCTGCGCGAACATCACGTGGTGCTCGACGGCTCACTGTACGGGATTGGTAGCGGTCAACAGGACAGTGAATTATATAAAGCGATGTATGAACGCGATTTTGCTGGTCACCGATTTGCCGGTGGAATGCTCGACACCTGGAACTTGCAGTCCTTAGGGCCGATGACCGCCATTTCAGCAGGGAAGATTTACGGCCTTTCCTGGGGAAACCAGGCCAGCTCCACCATCTTCGACAGCAGCCAGTCGGCCACGCCAGTGATCGCCTTTTTACCGGCGGCGGGCGAAGTACATCTCACCCGTGATGGGCGGCTACTAAGCGTTCAGAACTTCACCATGGGCAATCATGAAGTGGATACCCGGGGTCTACCGTACGGTATTTACGATGTGGAAGTTGAGGTAATCGTTAACGGTCGCGTGATCAGCAAACGCACCCAGCGGGTCAATAAGCTGTTTAGCCGGGGGCGTGGCGTCGGTGCACCGCTGGCGTGGCAGATATGGGGCGGTAGCTTTCATATGGATCGCTGGTCGGAAAACGGGAAAAAGACGCGACCAGCCAAAGAGAGTTGGCTGGCAGGTGCCTCGACCTCCGGCTCAATGAGTACGTTTAGCTGGGCGGCAACGGGATATGGATACGATAATCAGGCGGTGGGTGAAACCCGTCTGACGCTGCCGCTTGGGGGGGCGATCAACGTTAACCTGCAAAACATGCTGGCCAGTGACAGCTCATGGAGCAACATCGCCAGCATCAGCGCCACTCTACCTGGAGGCTTCAGTTCGCTGTGGGTTAACCAGGAAAAAACCCGCATTGGCAATCAATTGCGACGTAGCGATGCCGACAACCGTGCAATCGGCGGCACACTCAACCTGAACTCACTGTGGTCGAAGCTGGGTACGTTCAGCATCAGCTACAATGATGACCGCCGCTACAACAGCCATTATTACACGGCAGATTACTATCAAAGTGTCTACAGCGGTACCTTTGGTTCGCTTGGCCTGCGGGCCGGTATTCAGCGCTATAACAACGGCGACAGCAGCGCCAATACAGGGAAATATATCGCTCTCGATCTCTCGCTACCACTGGGCAACTGGTTTAGCGCAGGGATGACCCATCAAAACGGCTACACCATGGCAAACCTGTCAGCACGCAAACAGTTTGATGAAGGAACCATTCGCACTGTTGGTGCCAATCTGTCACGAGCCATCTCCGGCGATACCGGTGATGACAAAACCCTCAGCGGTGGGGCGTATGCACAGTTCGACGCTCGTTACGCCAGCGGAACGCTGAACGTCAATAGCGCGGCGGACGGCTACATCAATACCAATTTGACCGCCAACGGCAGCGTCGGCTGGCAGGGTAAAAACATCGCTGCCAGCGGGCGGACCGATGGCAACGCTGGGGTGATATTCGACACTGGCCTGGAGAACGATGGTCAGATCAGCGCCAAAATCAACGGGCGGATTTTCCCGCTTAACGGCAAGCGTAACTATCTCCCGCTCTCTCCCTATGGAAGATATGAGGTGGAGTTACAGAACAGCAAAAATTCACTCGACAGTTACGATATCGTCAGCGGTCGCAAAAGTCATCTGACTCTCTATCCAGGCAATGTCGCTGTCATTGAGCCAGAGGTGAAGCAGATGGTTACCGTCTCCGGTCGTATCCGTGCGGAAGACGGCACACTGCTGGCTAACGCACGGATTAACAACCATATCGGCCGAACCCGAACCGATGAAAACGGCGAGTTTGTCATGGACGTGGATAAGAAATACCCCACTATCGATTTTCGCTACAGTGGCAATAAAACCTGCGAAGTGGCACTGGAACTCAACCAGGCGCGCGGTGCCGTCTGGGTCGGTGATGTGGTCTGCAGCGGCCTCTCATCGTGGGCGGCGGTGACGCAGACAGGAGAAGAGAATGAGAGTTAACCTACTGATAGCGATGATAATCTTTGCGCTAATCTGGCCTGCAACCGCGCTCAGAGCGGCTGTGAGCAAAACAACCTGGGCGGATGCACCGGCACGCGAGTTTGTGTTTGTCGAAAACAACTCAGACGACAACTTTTTCGTCACTCCTGGCGGGGCGCTGGATCCGCGCCTGACCGGTGCCAACCGCTGGACCGGTTTAAAATACAATGGTTCAGGAACCATCTATCAGCAAAGCCTCGGCTACATTGATAACGGTTACAACACCGGCCTTTATACCAACTGGAAGTTTGATATGTGGCTGGAAAATTCACCAGTTTCATCTCCTTTAACTGGCTTGCGCTGCATCAACTGGTACGCTGGGTGTAATATGACCACCAGTCTTATCCTGCCGCAAACCACCGACGCCAGTGGATTTTATGGCGCGACGGTGACCAGCGGCGGCGCGAAGTGGATGCACGGCATGTTGTCAGACGCGTTTTACCAGTATCTGCAACAAATGCCCGTCGGCAGCAGCTTTACAATGACCATCAATGCCTGCCAGACCTCTGTGAACTATGATGCCAGCAGCGGGGCACGCTGTAAGGATCAGGCCTCCGGCAACTGGTATGTTCGCAACGTCACCCATACGAAAGCAGCAAATCTGCGGTTGATAAATACCCACTCGCTGGCGGAAGTATTTATCAACAGCGACGGAGTACCGACTCTGGGCGAAGGGAATGCCGACTGCCGGACGCAAACCATCGGCAGCCGTTCAGGATTAAGTTGTAAGATGGTTAACTATACCCTGCAAACAAACGGACTCAGCAACACCTCAATCCATATATTCCCGGCGATCGCCAACTCGTCGTTAGCCTCGGCCGTCGGGGCGTACGATATGCAGTTCAGTCTGAATGGCAGTTCATGGAAACCGGTGAGCAATACTGCCTATTACTACACCTTCAACGAGATGAAGAGCGCAGACTCGATCTATGTTTTCTTCTCGAGCAACTTCTTTAAACAGATGGTGAACCTCGGGATCAGCGATATCAACACCAAAGATCTATTCAACTTTCGCTTTCAGAACACCACATCACCGGAGTCTGGCTGGTATGAATTTTCTACCTCCAACACGCTGATTATCAAACCCCGTGATTTCAGCATCAGTATTATCTCCGATGAATATACTCAGACACCGTCGCGGGAGGGATATGTCGGCAGCGGCGAGTCGGCACTCGATTTCGGCTATATCGTAACCACCAGCGGTAAAACAGCTGCCGACGAAGTGCTGATCAAGGTGACCGGACCCGCGCAGGTGATTGGCGGGCGCTCCTATTGTGTCTTCAGCTCCGATGACGGTAAGGCGAAAGTACCGTTCCCGGCGACGCTTTCCTTTATTACCCGCAACGGAGCTACAAAAACCTACGATGCCGGGTGCGATGATAGCTGGCGGGATATGACCGATGCGCTGTGGTTGACCACACCGTGGACTGATATCTCTGGCGAAGTGGGGCAGATGGATAAGACCACAGTCAAATTTTCGATTCCAATGGATAACGCCATTTCTCTGCGTACGGTAGATGATAACGGCTGGTTTGGCGAAGTCAGCGCTTCAGGAGAGATTCATGTTCAGGCGACGTGGCGTAACATTAACTAAGGCCCTGCTGACAGTGGTCTGTATGCTGGCGGCACCTTTGACACAGGCGATTTCGGTCGGCAATCTGACTTTTTCACTGCCGTCCGAGACTGACTTTGTCAGCAAACGTGTCGTGAATAACAACAAAAGCGCGCGGATATACCGTATTGCCATCAGTGCTATTGATAGCCCGGGCAGCAGTGAATTGCGCACCCGACCGGTGGATGGTGAACTACTTTTCGCCCCCCGCCAGCTGGCGTTGCAGGCTGGTGAGAGCGAGTATTTTAAATTTTACTATCATGGTCCACGGGATAACCGCGAGCGCTACTACCGGGTCTCATTTCGCGAGGTCCCCACTCGTAACCTGACAAAACGCAGCCCAACCGGCGGTGAGGTCAGCACGGAGCCGGTGGTGGTGATGGATACCATTCTGGTAGTACGACCACGTCAGGTTCAGTTTAAATGGTCCTTCGATCAGGTGACCGGAACGGTAAGTAACACCGGCAACACGTGGTTTAAGCTACTGATTAAACCAGGATGTGATTCGACCGAAGAGGAAGGCGATGCCTGGTATCTACGTCCGGGAGACGTGGTTCATCAGCCTGAGTTACGTCAGCCGGGGAATCACTATCTGGTCTATAACGACAAATTCATTAAGATTAGCGATTCCTGTCCGGCTAAGCCCCCTTCGGCGGACTAAGACTTATCCATCGGACGAGGGAAGAATTCCACCTCAGAGACTCAAAAATCGATTAAATGATGTGGAAGCGATCGTCAATGTCACCTGTAACGATGAGCTTTCTCATATGCACACCACAGTGTTCAGGAGACACGGAAAGGTACCAGGCGGCCTGCTAACGAGTGGTTTCTTCACTAATTAGGACGTAAAATCGGTAACGGCTGGAAATCATTCAATACTCACACTATCGAAAGTACACCAGCCAACCGCGATACGTCCCTGCATACGACGTACCGCAGTTCTCTTTACGATTTATAGCTGTACTGGTGAATTATGAGCAATCTGAATCCATGCATGACGTGTGGTGCCTGTTGTGCATTTTTCCGCGTCTCTTTTTACTGGGCCGAAGCCGACGATGCTGGCGGTACCATTCCCGCCAGGCTTACTGAACAAATATCCCCTTTTCACCGATGCATGAGCGGTACTAATCAGAAAAATCCCCGATGTATTGCCCTTGCAGGAACACCGGGCAAAAATGCCTGCTGCACGATATATAAAAATCGATCGTCCACATGCAGAGAATTCGCCATGTCTGGTGAGAACGGAGAAGTCAATGAGGCTTGCAATCGTGCAAGAGCTAAATACGGGCTAACACCGTTATAAATATACAATAATTAATTGCATTGCCCCGCCAGCTGTAATAGCGGGGCTTCGTTTTTCAGGGACAACAAAACCTGAAACTTCTTCCATTTTCCAGCAACAATGCCTCTTCTTCTGTAGCGTTCTCCGGACCTACATCATCCTGAAGTAGCGCGATATGATCACTTACTGTCCGCATCAGAATATGAAAAGCAACGTTTTTAACCTATAAAAATGGCGCTATATTTGCGCCATTTTTATCATTCAAAGCATTATCTATTTGAGCCTAAAGGGATCTCAGGGTCTGGCTCATGGGTAATTCTGTTTCGTAAATCTCTGCGAATAATTTCAATAGACCAGAACCAGACTAAATGTCCAAAAATTTCAGAGACATTCTCATACCACGGAAGATCAAAGAGAGGTGGCGTAAGTCCCATGAGAGGGAATGAAATCATATGAACAAAAAGTTGTGCTAAAGCACCTGCCAGTAAGCCCTGCCAAAGTTTAATTTTCGGAAATACTTCGGCGACCACACAGTAACCAACGGCAAAAACTATCGAAAAGATTATGTGCGTTACACCAACCCAGTTAAAGACATGCCCGGCGAAGGTATAAACAGCCGAATTTGGATCTGTCAGTCCCAACCAGTCTCGAAGAAAAATGTACGGAGGATTGAGAAAGTTACGGGAGCAATCAATTTGGCCTGCAGCCCTGATTAATGATTCCGGACCACACGCTGCATTAAACATATCAACCGGACTACGTGGTGGCAATGGAACTTCTGCCCCCCACTTAACAAATGCGGAAACAACGCCAGCAATCAGCCCAATGAATGCAGCAAGACCATAACGTCTGCGGTTCGGTGGAGTTTGTTCAAATATATTCATATCTACCCTGCTTGTATCATTATGTTATACACCTCTTTAGGAGTATTCATAAAACAAGGCAAATGTAAAGAACTGTATTGTTTTGTATAACCACATGATTACCTAATCGCCAATTAATATAAGCTCCATTATTTCTCCATATTTTTATGTTAGAAGTGGCAAGGAGAAATGTAATGTCTCTCTCAGAGAATATAAATCATTCCTTTTGCCCACCTTAATGGTGGGCTTTTTTATGCAAAACCTGAACGTCCTGTGGTATTCCTCAGGCATAATGATTTTCGCGATTAACCAACAACCAGACCAGCAAACACGCCACCACAAGCACAGCAACATCCATCAGGCTTGCCACACCCCATGCGTGCGGCTCAAAGCCGCCATGGCATATTAATCCGCTTGCCATTTTCGAACAGCTGATAGGTTTAGTCCGGTGTTTCCCTGCTTGCACTTAAAAATGAGCGGATGGGAAACTCTCGAAATGGTTCGTCGATATGCTCACCTCGCACCTAATCACCTTACCGAACACGCACGGTAAATAGATTCGATCCTGAACCCATCGGTCCCAAATCTGTCCCAATCAAAAAATAAGGAAGGTATTAATGATGTGTAACTTATTGATTTAAGTGGTGCCGATAATAGGAGTCGAACCTACGACCTTCGCATTACGAATCTGTAGCACCAATCATAACTATCTGTTTTAGCAAGCATTAACCGCATTCACTAAGCTATAGTTGATGGCACAAACAGAAAGTTGATGCATGATGTTGTCATGTGTATGTCACAAATACGGCACAACAATCTTCAAACAGTAGTGGTCAAGTAATACTGGCCACGGTTTTACAGTAAAAATGGTACCTGTTCTCGGACTCTTCCGGAGTCAACCCACCGTTATAATGGTGAGGTCTGACACTGTTGTAGTAGTTCAATATGTAATCATTAATTTGCTGCCGGGCCTCGTCCTTGTCGACGTAACCATTCGCTGGCACCCATTCTGTTTTCAGACTGCGGAAGAAGCGTTCCATTGGGCTATTATCCCAGCAGTTTCCCCGCCGACTGACACTTTGCTTTATTCTGTAACGCCAGAGAATTTGTTGATATTTCAGGCCTGTATACTGGCTTCCCTGGACGCCCTTCTAAGAGTCAAGCCGTTATCGGGATGCTGTTGATCTGCCTGTTT
>OAZV01000041.1_pt1 | contig 40453 bp, 25 predicted proteins | sample 1475841 | NCBI WGS metagenome assembly OAZV01 (sample SAMEA2579928, study PRJEB22360) | human gut metagenome | biome: human gut; feature: human-associated habitat; material: faeces | place: Denmark | collected 2008/2010 | reverse complement strand
ATGAAGCATGAGAGTTACCTCAGTGTTTTATATAAGGATTCGGTCCTCATAGTAGAACGGTAACTCTCAATCTGATAGGTTCCTGAGTCAGTTCACATCACGACTCATTTTTTTCGCTCTCACCGGCATCCCATTTGCCACATAATATCCCGCCGTGCTCCTCGGCAACGCATCCTTCCCGCGAATCATATCCGCCATTTTCTCGCCAATCATAATCGTCGTGGCGTTCAGATTGCCGGTGATAATCTGCGGCATAATTGACGCATCGACTACGCGTAATCCTTCCAGCCCGTGCACGCGGCCTTCGCCATCCACAACGGACATCTCGTCGTACCCCATTTTGCACGTACCGCATGGGTGGAAGGCGGTTTCGGCGTGATTACGCACAAACTCATCGAGCTGCTCATCCGTCTGGCATTCGACACCGGGGCTGATTTCGCGGCCACGATACTGATCCAGCGCCGGTTGATGCATGATCTCCCGGGTGATGCGAATTGCGTCGCGGAACTCCTGCCAGTCCTGCTCGTGCGACATGTAGTTAAACAGAATTCCCGGATGCTGGTGCGGGGCGCGGGATTTAATCCGCACATGCCCACGGCTTGGCGAGCGCATCGATCCGACGTGGCACTGGAAGCCGTGCTCTTTCACTGCGTTCGAGCCGTTATAGTTAATCGCCACTGGCAGGAAATGGTACTGAATATTCGGCCACGCAAATTCCTCACGGCTGCGAATAAATCCGCCTGCTTCAAAGTGGTTGCTGGCACCAACGCCGGTGCCGCCAAACAGCCACTCCGCACCGATTTTCGGCTGATTCCACCACTGCAGGGCAGGGTAGAGGGAAACCGGTTCTTTGCACTCATATTGCAGATACATCTCCAGGTGATCCTGAAGATTTTCGCCGACGCCAGGTAATTCATGCACCAGCGGAATATCAAGCTCCGCCAGCAGTTCAGCGTTGCCGACGCCGGAGCGTTGCAGGATCTGCGGTGAAGCAATCGCGCCTGCACATAACAGCACTTCTTTATTCGCTGCCGCGCGGGTCGGAATGGTGCTGTCGCCTTCCAGCCACTCGACGCCCACCGCGCGTTTGCCGTCAAAAATGATGTGATCGGTCATGGCGTGAGTACGAATGGTCAGGTTAGGGCGCGATTTGGCCTGATCGAGATAGCCACGCGCGGTGCTGGCGCGACGGCCATGCGGCGTGACGGTGCGATCCATCGGGCCAAAACCTTCTTGCTGATAGCCGTTGAGATCGTCCGTGCGCGGGTAGCCCGCCTGCACGCCCGCTTCAATCATCGCTTCAAACAGCGGATTGACGCCGGGTTTGGAGGTGGTGACGCTCACCGGGCCATCACCGCCGTGGTAGTCGTTCTCGCCCACATCGCGAGTCTCGGCCTTGCGGTAGTAGGGCAGGCAGTCGAGATAACTCCAGTTCTCCAGACCAGGTTCTTGTGCCCAGTTATCGAGATCCAGCGCATTGCCACGGATGTAGCACATACCATTGATCAGCGATGAACCGCCCAGACCTTTGCCGCGTCCGCACTCCATGCGGCGGTTGTTCATAAACGGTTCGGGCTCCGTCTCATAGGCCCAGTTATAGCGTTTGCCCTGTAGCGGGAACGCCAGCGCGGCGGGCATCTGGGTGCGGAAGTCAAAGCGATAGTCCGGGCCGCCTGCTTCAAGCAGCAGCACGGTTGTGTTCGGATCTTCAGTCAGACGGGTAGCGAGAACGTTGCCGGCTGAGCCGGCACCAATAATGATGTAGTCAAATTGCAAATAAACCTCCTGGTTAGAATATGGACTGGAATTTAGCCATCTCAACCTGGATGGACTTCACCTGGGTGTAACTCTGGAGCGTCATCACGCCGTTCTCGCGACCAATGCCGGAGTGTTTGTAGCCGCCAACGGGCATCTCTGCCGGGGATTCGCCCCAGGTGTTGATCCAGCAAATACCCGCTTCCAGCTGATGAATGACGCGATGCGCGCGGTTCAGGTCCGCCGTCACGATACCCGCCGCCAGACCGTAGTCGGTATCGTTAGCGCGGCGAATGACTTCGTCTTCCGACTCGTAGGTCAGAATGGACATCACCGGCCCGAAAATCTCTTCTCGCACAATGGTCATATCGTCGCTGCAATCGGTGAACACGGTCGGTGCAACCCATGCGCCGTTATCGAAGCTATCCCCCTTCAGTACATTGCCGCCGCACAGTACGCGCGCGCCTTCCTCTTTGCCTTTGGCGATATAGCGCAGCACGTTATCGCGATGCGGGAAGCTGACCAGCGGGCCGAAGTTAGTTTGCGGATCGAAAACGTCGCCCGCGCGAATGCGCTCAACGCGCGCCAGAACCTTTTGTTCAAATGCGGCTTTGCATTTCGTCGGAACGAAGACGCGAGTGCCGTTGGTACACACCTGACCGGAGCTGAAGAAATTCGCCATCATGGCGATATCGGCGGCGAGATCGAGATCCGCATCGTCGAAAACGATCAGCGGTGATTTACCGCCCAGCTCCATGGTCACTTCTTTCAGGGAAGAGGCTGCCGAGTTAGCCATCACTTTTTTGCCGCTGGCGACACCGCCGGTAAATGACACTTTGGCAATGCCCGGATGATCGGTCAGATATTGCCCGGTCTCCGCGCCCACGCCCGGCAACACGTTAAATACACCGTCCGGCAGGCCCGCTTCGCTGTAAATTTCAGCCAGCTTTAACGCGGTAAGCGGGGTGACTTCGCTCGGTTTGAAGATCATCGCGTTACCCGCCGCCAGCGCGGGGGCGGATTTCCACAAAGCAATCTGGATCGGGTAGTTCCATGCGCCAATCCCCGCCACCACACCCAGCGGTTCGCGGCGGGTATAAACAAATGACGTCTCACGCAACGGGATCTGGCAGCCTTCCAGCGCCGGGATCAGCCCGGCATAGTACTCCAGCACGTCCGCACCGGTAACGATATCGACGGTTGAGGTTTCCGAATATGCTTTTCCGGTGTCAAGGGTTTCCAGTTTTGCGAGTTCGTCATTGCGTTCACGCAGAATATCAACGGCCCGACGCAGAATACGCGAGCGTTCCATAGCGGTCATCGCCGCCCAGATTTTTTGCCCTTGTTGGGCACTCTTCACGGCGCGATCGACATCCTCACGCCCGGCGGCCTGCACGGTCGCCAGCACGTTACCGTTGGCCGGGTTAATGGTCTCGAAGGTGCGACCGCTGGTGGCGGAGGTATAACCACCATGTATATAAAGCTGCTGTTCTGCCATTCGGGACATCACGTCTCCTCGGTTAATCGGTGGGTAAATGCTGAGTAATAAAGTGACGGGTCAGCGAGTGTGCGAGAGGTTTATCCAGCGCTTTGCCGCTCAGTGCCGCGCGCAGCCATAATCCGTCAATTAGCGCGGCAAGGCCGTAGCCCGCTTCCTGTGCCTGTTGGCGCGGTAACTCGCGGCGAAATTCGCTCACCAGATTCGACAATAAGCGGCGGCTACTGACCTGCTGCAAGCGATAGAGCATCGGCTGATGCATACTGCTGGCCCAGAAGGCCAGCCAGGCTTTCATCGCCGCACTGCTCACCTGGGTTTCATCGAAGTTTCCGCCAACAATCGCCTGTAATCGCCGCTCTGCACTGCCCTGCGGAAGTGCATGTAATCGATTCAAAACCGCGTCACGCAGCTGACTGGTGATATCGCGCATGGTTGCTTCCAGCAGACCATTTTTGTCCCTGAAATAGTGGCTGATGATCCCCGTAGAAACGCCTGCACGGCGGGCGATCTGCGCGATCGTTGCATCGTGCATGCCCACTTCATTTATTGCTTCCAGCGTGGCGTCGATCAGTTGTCTGCGCCGGATCGACTGCATTCCCAATTTGGGCATTTTCGCCACTCCATTCATCAGCGTTGTTTATCTATTAAAGCGGTTATTGATTGGACGTTCAATATAAAATGTGTCTTAATTGTTACTAATTTGATTTTAAATGGTAACAATAACAGTGGGGATACTGGATGACAGACCTTTCACACAGCAGGGAAAAGGACAAAATCAATCCGGTGGTGTTTTATACTTCCGCCGGACTGATTTTGTTGTTTTCCCTGACAACGATCCTGTTTCGCGACTTCTCGGCCCTGTGGATTGGCCGCACGCTGGACTGGGTCTCTAAAACCTTCGGTTGGTACTATCTGCTGGCGGCAACGCTCTATATTGTCTTTGTAGTCTGTATCGCTTGTTCGCGTTTTGGTTCGGTGAAGCTCGGGCCTGAACAATCAAAACCGGAATTCAGTCTGCTGAGTTGGGCGGCGATGCTGTTTGCTGCCGGGATCGGTATCGACCTGATGTTCTTCTCCGTAGCCGAACCGGTAACGCAGTATATGCAGCCGCCGGAAGGCGCGGGACAGACGATTGAGGCCGCGCGTCAGGCGATGGTCTGGACGCTGTTTCACTACGGCTTAACCGGCTGGTCGATGTATGCGCTGATGGGCATGGCGCTTGGATACTTTAGCTATCGTTATAATTTGCCGCTCACTATCCGCTCGGCGCTGTACCCGATCTTCGGTAAACGGATTAACGGGCCGATAGGTCACTCAGTGGATATTGCTGCGGTGATCGGCACCATCTTCGGTATTGCCACTACGCTCGGTATCGGTGTGGTGCAGCTTAACTATGGCTTGAGCGTACTGTTTGATATTCCCGATTCGATGGCGGCGAAAGCGGCACTGATCGCCTTGTCGGTGATCATCGCCACTATCTCGGTGACATCCGGTGTTGATAAGGGCATTCGCGTGTTATCGGAACTCAACGTTGCGCTGGCGCTGGGATTGATCCTGTTCGTGTTGTTTATGGGCGACACCTCGTTCCTGCTTAATGCACTGGTGCTGAATGTTGGCGACTATGTGAATCGCTTTATGGGCATGACGCTCAACAGTTTTGCCTTCGACCGTCCGGTTGAGTGGATGAATAACTGGACGCTCTTCTTCTGGGCATGGTGGGTGGCATGGTCGCCGTTTGTCGGCTTGTTCCTGGCGCGTATCTCGCGTGGGCGTACCATTCGCCAGTTCGTGCTGGGCACGTTGATTATTCCGTTTACCTTCACGCTGTTATGGCTCTCGGTATTCGGCAATAGCGCGCTGTATGAAATCATCCACGGCGGCGCGGCATTTGCCGAGGAAGCGATGGTCCATCCGGAGCGCGGCTTCTACAGCCTGCTGGCGCAGTATCCGGCGTTTACCTTTAGCGCCTCCGTCGCCACCATTACTGGCCTGCTGTTTTATGTGACCTCGGCGGACTCCGGTGCGTTGGTGCTGGGGAATTTCACCTCGCAGCTTAAAGATATCAACAGCGACGCACCCGGCTGGCTGCGCGTCTTCTGGTCGGTGGCGATTGGCCTGCTGACGCTCGGCATGCTGATGACCAACGGGATATCCGCGCTGCAAAACACCACGGTAATCATGGGGCTGCCGTTCAGCTTTGTGATCTTCTTCGTGATGGCGGGGTTGTATAAATCTCTGAAGGTAGAAGATTACCGCCGTGAAAGTGCCAACCGCGATACCGCGCCGCGACCGCTGGGGCTTCAGGATCGCCTGAGCTGGAAAAAACGTCTCTCGCGCCTGATGAATTATCCGGGCACGCGTTACACTAAACAGATGATGGAGACGGTCTGTTATCCGGCAATGGAAGAAGTGGCGCAGGAACTGCGGTTGCGCGGCGCGTACGTGGAGCTAAAAAACCTGCCGCCGGAAGAGGGACAACAGTTGGGGCATCTGGATTTGTTGGTGCATATGGGCGAAGAGCAAAACTTTGTCTATCAGATTTGGCCGCAGCAATATTCGGTGCCGGGCTTTACCTACCGCGCACGTAGCGGTAAATCGACCTACTACCGGCTGGAAACCTTCCTGTTAGAAGGCAGCCAGGGCAACGACCTGATGGACTACAGCAAAGAGCAGGTGATCACCGATATTCTCGACCAGTACGAGCGGCACCTTAACTTTATCCATCTCCATCGTGAAGCGCCGGGCCATAGCGTGATGTTCCCGGACGCGTGATTGTTATTGCATAAAACCGCGCCATGTCTGCATATGGCGCGGTTTCTCTTACCTCTTGATACGTTATATCTGTACAGTTAAGCCCTTAGTATCGATTGATGATTGCCAGGCAACAGATAATAAAAAGGAAAAGAACTATTGAAGCCCAAAAACTACGTTTGGACTGTTGTGAATGTTCAATAAGCTTAGTCTTATTTAATGTAAATATTGGTGCTAATTTGAAATGCCGCTTTATTCATGGGGAACGCGTAGCGCAAATCAACTAAAATCAATGTAACTGTTTGTTGTTTAAGGTTTAATTGTCTGTGTCTGATATTTTATTGATTGTTTTAAATATTGTTTTTATTGTCATTGTTATAATGTTGGCCATCTGTTGCTGAATGGATTCAGTCTTAAAAAGCAGGTTGTTAAGGGATAGGCATAGAGTAATGACGTGTATGCATAACCAACATCTTTACTCATTATGTCATTGAATGTTGACGCTATGTGTTTATGAGGTTGAGGTATTTTCAGTTGATCTGGATTGTTAAATTCATATAATGCGCCTTTACTCATGAATGGGCGTCAATACGTAGTGGGAAATTATAAATATCGAAATAGTCCAACTACTTCTTTATTACCAAAAATGAGTATCTGAATTTTAATATTGCATTCTTGCGTGATTATCTCCTGAGTTTGACTTGTGATTACCTTTTTAAGGTATTTAGCGTAACTGTTTTTGAGCGAGCATCAGAGGTAAAGATAATCTTCTTGATAGTGATGTGGGATGTTATACGTATGGCATCGCTAATGTTTATGGTTACCCCTTATGTGTGCTCAGGAATCCACAGGTAATCACTCATACTGAACAGCGATAAAAGATAAAAGGTGTGTTCATGAATTCATGTGATTTTCGTGTTTTTCTGCAAGAGTTCGGTACAACGGTTCATTTGTCATTGCCTGGTAGCGTATCCGAGAAAGAACGACTGCTACTCAAGCTGCTGATGCAGGGAATGTCTGTAACAGAAATATCACAGTACAGAAATCGCAGTGCAAAGACCATTTCACATCAAAAGAAACAGCTCTTTGAGAAACTGGGGATTGAGAGCGATATTACTTTCTGGCGGGATATTTTCTTTCAGTACAATCCGGAGATCATATCCGCCACGGGTAATAATAGTCACAAATATATTAATGATAATCACTATCACCATATCGTCACGCCTGAAGCCATCAGTCTGGCGTTGGAAAACCACGAGTTTAAACCGTGGATCCAACCGGTTTTCTGCGCGCAGACTGGGGTACTGACAGGCTGTGAAGTGCTTGTCCGCTGGGAACATCCACAAACGGGAATGATCCCACCGGATCAGTTTATTCCTCTGGCGGAGTCATCCGGTCTTATTGTCATAATGACTCGCCAGCTGATGAAACAGACTGCGGATATTCTGATGCCGGTAAAACATTTGCTGCCGGACAATTTCCATATTGGTATCAACGTCTCGGCGGGCTGTTTTTTGGCTGCGGGATTTGAAAAAGAGTGTCTGAACCTGGTTAAGAAATTAGGTAACGATAAAATCAAGCTGGTTCTTGAGCTGACGGAACGTAATCCTATTCCGGTAACGCCAGAAGCCAGAGCGATATTTGACAGCCTTCATCAGCACAATATTACTTTTGCGCTGGATGACTTTGGTACGGGTTATGCGACCTATCGTTACTTGCAGGCGTTCCCGGTCGATTTTATTAAAATTGACAAGTCGTTTGTGCAAATGGCGAGTGTCGATGAAATCTCCGGTCATATTGTGGACAATATTGTCGAACTGGCGCGTAAGCCTGGTCTGAGTATCGTGGCGGAAGGGGTAGAAACCCAGGAGCAGGCGGATTTAATGATCGGTAAAGGCGTTCACTTTTTACAGGGCTATTTGTACTCTCCGCCAGTACCGGGTAATAAATTTATCTCTGAATGGGTAATGAAAGCAGGTGGTTGATGTAAACCGCTATTCACAGCGCATCGGGAGGTTGGCAGCGATTAATTCTCCCGATGCAGTAAATCCTGATAGATCCCCGTTAATATGCCATTTGGCGCAAATTGCTTTTTAATCCACTGCGTCACCTGACCCGTAGCAGAATGCTGAGTTGCGAGTAACATGCGTGAATCCTGGCGCGGATTATGGATTTGTCGGGTAACCAGCAGGGATTGCGCCATCGCCTCACGGACCATGTAATCCGGCAAAAAACCAATTCCTTCACCTAAAATCTGGCACTGACATTTGGTGTTGAAATCTGGCACCAGAATCGACTCCTGCCCATGCAGCAACCAGCCCACTTTTTTATTAATCGTATGCGCGGTGTCCTCCACCATGATATTAGGGTAGAGACGCAGCTGGCTTTCGGCGATCGGCTCCGGCACAAAGGCTAATGGGTGATCCGGGGCGATGGCAAAAGCCCAGCGAATCGCGCCAATCTCCGTGTAATCAATGCCGCCGCCGTCCAGCAGCGTGTCGGGCGCGCCGATGGCGATATTTGCCTGATTATTAATAATCGCATCCCAGACGCCGTTATACACTTCGGTCGTCACGGTAATCTGGCAGGTAGGAAACTGCTTTTTCAGCACCTGTAATAAGCGTGCGGTGTGTTTGGGCGTATAAAGCAGCTGATTAATACAAATGCGCACACGCGCTTCTATGCCCTGCGAAATAGTATCGATACTACGTTTGATGGCATAAAAATCATTCAGCAGATCGGTAGCTTTGCGGAAAAAATAACGCCCGGACTCCGTTAACTCAATGCTTCGGGTACTGCGAGTGAACAGCACCACATCCAGCCCTGTTTCCATTCGCTTGATGGTGTAGCTAATGGCGGAAGTGGTTAAACCCAACTCTTCTGCGGCTTTACTGAAACTGCCAAAACGCGCAGCGGTAGTAAATGCCAACAGATTCTCTTCGGTAAAAATTGAGTTCATTAAACCATTCCCGCCATTATCTATTATGAATTTCTCCAGCCATGACTGTAGAGGTATCGGTTAAAGATAGATAATCATTTTTGAATAACTTTTAATACCCGTCGCGTTTAGTCGTCGATTCGCTTAATTTTTGTCCGCCGTATTCTGAAATTATCCCCACGCAGTTACCCGCCAGAAAACCCAGTAATGTCACCGTCCAGTTCATCCCGCTGGCAAAAAATAGCGTCATGCTGAGAAAGCCCCCGGGAATAAAAGACAGTAACCAGAAACGCCCTTGCCAGACCACCACCGCCGAGAAGGGTACAGTCGTAATTACGCTCGCCCAGACCCCGGAAATCCCACTCACCGGGGCCAGCCAACCGGCAGCCAGCGCGGCGAAAAACGCCCACACCATCCCGGAATAATTAACCGCCAGGCTTCTGATAAACCCCGATTTACCGCCGCCTGCGGCATAAAAACTGCAAAAGGCGACGAAGCCAATGGTTCCTAATAATTCCCATCCATTAGAGAGCCCGACATGTGAAGACACTAACTGCCAAAGCCCTGCACAAATACCGACGGTGACACCCGTTGCCGTGAGTCCGTTCATCTTGTTCCCCTCTGGTTAGACATGGACGAAAGCTACTCTTACATGTGCAGACTATAGAGAAATAAAACCTGATTGAGTGAAAGGGTATCGGGTCAAAGAAACAAATATTGCACTACCGCACACGGCGAAAAGATTGTTGAACATCATTCAACAAAAAGGCGAAATACGGCGAATTAAATTTAAGCGGGTTCTTTTATCAGATTATCGTTGCTATTCTCAATTCATCGAAAACAGCCACAAAAACCAGGTGAATGTGAATGACTATAAAAAATCTACCTGCAGACTATTTATTGGCTGCGCAACAGGGGGATATCGATAAAGTAAAAACCTACCTTGCGCTGGGTGTCGATATTAATACCTGCGATCGTCAGGGGAAAACGGCAATTACGCTGGCAAGTTTATATCAGCAATATGCTTGCGTTCAGGCATTAATTGACGCCGGAGCGAATATTAATAAACAAGACCTGACATGTTTAAATCCTTTTTTAATTAGCTGTCTGAACGATGATTTAACGCTACTACGAATTATTTTACCGGCTAAACCAGACCTTAATTGCGTCACCCGTTTCGGTGGTGTCGGCCTGACGCCTGCCTGTGAAAAAGGCCATTTAAGTATTGTGAAAGAGCTTTTGGCGCATACGGAGATTAACGTTAACCAGACTAACCATGTTGGCTGGACACCGTTGCTGGAAGCGATTGTGCTTAACGATGGCGGGATTAAACAGCAGGCGATTGTCCAGTTATTGCTGGAACAGGGTGCCAGCCCGCATCTGACCGATAAATATGGCAAAACGCCGTTGGAACTGGCGCGGGAACGGGGCTTTGAAGAGATTGCGCAGTTGCTGATCGCCGCAGGTGCATAAACCGGGAGGCTTGCTATCAACACACCAGAAAAACGGTGTGTGTGGGCGCTAACTGCGGATGCTGATTTTCTGGCGCAGCGGGGGCAAGGACAGGTTGAACAGGTCTTTGCCAGAGCGGTAAATATCGCACTTCCGGCCCGCCAGCAGTTGCTGACGCTGCTTTGTGAAGAGTACGACAATGCGCCAAACAGTTGTCGGTTGGCACTCACTCACTTTAATGGTCTGTTCCGGCATGGTGATAAGGTTCAGTTTGACGATCAAGGCATTACGGTTGGTCAACATCATCATATAGAGATGAGTCATTGCCAGCGTTGGCTGTCCCCAACCTTGCAAATGACCGCTCTGAATTTTCACCTTATCGCCTGGCAACAGTGGCACGACATTATTCATCAGCACCTGGGGGAAAATGAAACCCTGTTTAATTATCGCGGCGATAATCCGTTTTATCAGGCGTTAAATAAAGAACTACATATTAAACGACGGGCAGTTATTCTGGCCGTAAACGATAAACAAAATATCGCCGTAGCGGTCGCCAGTATGATGGGCTTAGGGATTGGCCTTACGCCATCAGCCGATGATTATCTGACCGGACTGGTACTTATTTTATTTATTTCCGGACATCCGGCGGAAAAATACAAAGAGGAATTTTATCTCGGTTTGCAACGCGGCAGAAATAATACCACGTTATTAAGTGCCATCACGCTGGAAGCCGCATTACAACAACGCTGCCGGGAAAATATTCATCGTTTTATTCACAACATTATTTATGACATCCCTGGGAACGCAACTCAGGCAATAGAAAAAATTAAACATATTGGCTCCAGTTCCGGCTGCGACATGCTGTATGGCATGGCCGATGGTTGTGCGCTGAGTCAAACCTACGGAGGGAATTATGTCAGTTAAAATAGTCATTAAACCGAATACCTATTTTGATTCTGTCTCGCTGATGTCTATCTCCACGCGTGCAAATAAACTCGACGGCGTCGAGCAGGCATTTGTGGCGATGGCGACCGAAATGAACAAAGGCGTGTTGAAGAATTTAGGACTGCTGACGCCGGAGCTGGAGCAGGCGAAAAACGGCGACCTGATGATTGTCATCAATGGTAAATCGGGTGTGGACAACGAGCAGTTGCTGGCGGAGATTGAAGAACTGTTCAACACCAAAGCGCAAAGCGGCTCGCACGAGGCGCGTTACGGCACTATTGCCAGCGCCAAAAAGCATATCCCGGAAAGTAACCTGGCAGTGATTTCGGTCAACGGTCTGTTTGCCGCTCGCGAAGCGCGTCAGGCGCTGCAAAATGACCTCAACGTGATGCTGTTTTCCGATAATGTCTCAGTTGAAGATGAACTGGCGCTCAAACAGTTGGCCCATGAAAAAGGGCTGCTGATGATGGGGCCAGACTGCGGCACGGCGATTATCAACGGCGCGGCGCTCTGCTTTGGTAACGCCGTGCGTCGCGGCAACATCGGTATTGTTGGCGCATCTGGCACCGGCAGCCAGGAATTGAGCGTCCGTATCTATGAATTTGGTGGCGGCGTTTCACAACTGATCGGCACCGGCGGGCGCGACCTGAGCGAGAAAATCGGTGGCCTGATGATGCTCGATGCCATCGGGATGCTGGAAAACGATCCGCAAACTGAAATCATTGTGCTTATCTCCAAACCGCCTGCGCCTGCGGTGGCCCGCAAAGTGCTGGAACGCGCACGCGCCTGCCGCAAGCCAGTGGTGGCCTGCTTCCTCGGTCGTGGCGAAACGCCAGTGGATGAGCAGGGGCTACAGTTTGCTCGCGGCAGCAAAGAGGCGGCATTGAAAGCGGTGATGCTCTCCGGCGTGAAACAAGAACATCTCGACCTGCATACGCTTAACCAGCCGTTGATTGCGGATGTGCGTGCGCGTCTGCAACCGCAGCAGAAATACATTCGTGGTCTGTTCTGCGGCGGTACGCTGTGTGACGAAACCCTGTTCGCGGTGATGGAAAAACATGGCGATGTCTACAGCAATATCCAGCCCGATCCTGAATTCCGCCTGCAAGATATCAACCGCAGCATCAAACACACCTTCCTCGATTTTGGCGATGATGACTTCACCAACGGCAAGCCGCATCCAATGATTGACCCGACCAACCGTATCAGCCGCTTGATCGAAGAAGCGCGCGATCCAGAAGTGGCGGTGATCGTGATGGATTTTGTGCTCGGATTTGGATCGCATGAAGATCCGGTCGGTTCCACCATCGAGGCGATCAAAGAAGCGAAAGCGATCGCCGCTGCCGAAGGACGCGAGTTGATCATTCTCGCCTATGTGCTGGGCACCGATCTCGATACGCCATCATTAGAACAACAAAGCCAGATGCTGCTTGATGCCGGAGTGATTCTGGCGAGCAGCAGCACCAATACCGGATTGCTGGCGCGTGAATTTATCTGCAAAGGGGAGGAAGCCTGATGAGCCAGTCACTGTTTAGCCAACCGTTGAACGTTATTAACGTCGGTATCGCCATGTTTAGCGATGATCTGAAAAAGCAGCATGTAGAAGTGACCCAACTCGACTGGACGCCGCCGGGGCAGGGCAATATGCAGGTGGTGCAGGCGCTGGATAACATTGCCGATTCGCCGCTGGCAGACAAAATCGCCGCCGCGAATCAGCAGGCGCTGGAGCGCATTATCCAGTCGCACCCGGTGCTGATTGGTTTTGATCAGGCGATTAACGTGGTGCCGGGCATGACGGCGAAAACCATTCTTCACGCCGGGCCGCCGGTCACCTGGGAAAAAATGTGCGGCGCGATGAAAGGCGCGGTCACCGGAGCGCTGGTGTTTGAAGGACTGGCGAAAGATCTCGACGAGGCGGCTGAGCTGGCGGCTTCCGGGGAGATCACCTTCTCGCCGTGCCACGAACACGACTGTGTGGGATCGATGGCGGGCGTCACCTCGGCCTCGATGTTTATGCACATCGTGAAAAACAAAACCTATGGCAACATCGCTTATACCAACATGAGCGAGCAGATGGCGAAGATTTTGCGTATGGGCGCTAACGACCAGAGCGTGATCGACCGCCTCAACTGGATGCGCGATGTGCAGGGACCCATGCTGCGCGACGCGATGAAAATTATCGGCGAAATCGATCTGCGCTTAATGCTGGCGCAGGCGCTGCATATGGGCGATGAATGCCATAACCGCAATAACGCCGGGACGACGCTGCTGATTCAGGCGCTGACGCCGGGGATTATTCAGGCAGGTTATTCCGTCGAGCAACAGCGCGAAGTGTTTGAGTTTGTCGCCAGCAGCGACTACTTCTCCGGCCCGACGTGGATGGCGATGTGTAAAGCGGCGATGGATGCGGCGCACGGCATCGAATACAGCACCGTGGTGACCACTATGGCGCGTAACGGCGTCGAGTTCGGCCTGCGGGTCAGCGGCCTGCCGGGGCAGTGGTTTACCGGCCCGGCGCAGCAGGTCATCGGCCCGATGTTTGCCGGTTATAAGCCGGAAGATTCGGGGCTGGATATCGGCGACAGCGCCATCACCGAAACCTACGGTATTGGCGGATTTGCGATGGCGACCGCGCCCGCGATCGTCGCGCTGGTGGGCGGCACGGTGGAAGAGGCTATCGATTTCTCCCGTCAGATGCGTGAAATCACCCTTGGCGAAAACCCCAACGTCACCATTCCGCTGCTCGGTTTTATGGGCGTGCCGTCGGCAATCGACATCACCCGCGTGGGTAGCAGCGGCATTCTGCCGGTGATCAACACCGCTATTGCCCATAAAGATGCGGGCGTCGGCATGATTGGCGCGGGCATTGTGCATCCACCCTTCGCCTGCTTCGAGAAAGCCATTCTTGGCTGGTGCGAACGTTACGGCGTCTGAGTTACATGTTTATGCCGGATGCGACATGAATGTCTTATCCGGCCTACGAATGGCGCGGAAATCTGTAGGCCTGATAAGCGTGGCGCTTCAGGCATTGGCCACCACAGCCGGATGCGGCGTGAACGCCTTATCCGGCCTACGAATGGCGCGGAAATCTGTAGGCCTGATAAGCGTGGCGCTTCAGGCATTGGCCACCACAGCCGGATGCGGCGTGAACGCCTTATCCGGCCTACGAATGGCGCGGGAATCTGTAGGCCTGATAAGCGTAGCGCATCAGGCAGTCTGGCGTTGGTCATAACCCCATCACCCTCTGTCGCGGACATAACAACATGAAAGAACTTGTGGTCGTTGCCATTGGTGGCAACAGCATTATCAAAGATAACGCCAGCCAGTCGATTGAGCATCAGGCGGAGGCGGTGAAAGCCGTGGCCGATACGGTGCTGGAAATGCTGGCTTCCGATTACGACATTGTGCTGACCCACGGCAACGGGCCGCAGGTCGGGCTGGATTTACGCCGCGCGGAGATTGCCCACGAGCGCGAAGGGCTGCCCTTAACGCCGCTGGCGAACTGTGTGGCGGATACGCAAGGTGGCATTGGCTATCTGATCCAGCAGGCGCTGAACAACCGACTGGCGCGTCACGGCGAGAAAAAAGCCGTCACCGTGGTGACTCAGGTAGAAGTGGATAAAAACGATCCGGGGTTTGCCCATCCCATCAAACCCATTGGCGCATTCTTTAGTGAAAGCCAGCGTGACGAACTACAAAAGGCAAACCCTGACTGGCGTTTTGTTGAAGATGCCGGACGGGGCTATCGCCGCGTGGTCGCCTCGCCGGAACCGAAACGTATTGTCGAAGCACCTGCCATTAAGGCGCTGATCCAACAAGGCTTTGTGGTGATTGGCGCGGGCGGCGGCGGAATTCCGGTAGTGCGTACTGACGCGGGGGATTACCAAAGCGTGGACGCGGTTATCGACAAAGATCTCTCTACCGCGCTACTGGCTCGCGAAATTCACGCCGACATTCTGGTGATCACCACTGGCGTCGAAAAAGTGTGTATTCACTTTGGCAAACCGCAGCAGCAGGCGCTGGATCGCGTAGATATTGCCACCATGACCCGCTATATGCAGGAAGGGCATTTCCCACCTGGCAGCATGTTGCCAAAAATCATCGCCAGCCTGACGTTCCTGGAACAGGGCGGCAAAGAAGTGATTATCACCACGCCGGAATGCCTGCCTGCGGCGCTACGCGGCGAAACGGGCACCCATATTATTAAAACCTAAGGACGTAAGATGAAAGAAAACAATAGCCGCCGTGAATTTCTGAGCCAGAGCGGTAAGATGGTCACCGCCGCCGCGCTGTTTGGTCCCTCAGTGCCGCTCGCCCATGCGGGGGTAGCTGGCACCCTAAACTGCGAAGCGAACAACACCATGAAAATCACTGACCCGTATTACTATCTCGATAACGTGCTGCTGGAAACCGGTTTTGACTACGAAAATGGCGTGGCGGTGCAGACCCGCACGGCGCGCCAGACTGTGGAAATTCAGAACGGTAAAATTGTTGCCCTGCGCGAGAACAAGCAGCATCCGGACGCCACGCTGCCGCACTATGACGCTGGCGGTAAGCTGATGCTGCCCACCACCCGCGACATGCATATTCATCTCGACAAAACCTTCTACGGAGGGCCGTGGCGCTCGCTCAATTGTCCGGCAGGCACCACTATCCAGGACATGATCAAACTCGAGCAGAAAATGCTGCCGGAACTGCAACCGTACACGCAGGAACGGGCGGAAAAACTGATCGATTTATTGCAGTCGAAAGGCACCACCATTGCCCGCAGCCACTGCAATATCGAACCGGTTTCCGGCCTGAAAAATCTGCAAAATTTGCAGGCGGTGCTGGCGCGACGTCAGGCGGGCTTCGAGTGTGAAATCGTCGCCTTCCCGCAGCACGGTTTGCTGCTGTCGAAATCAGAACTCTTAATGCGCGAAGCGATGCAGGCGGGGGCGCATTACGTCGGCGGGCTGGACCCGACCAGTGTTGATGGCGCGATGGAAAAATCCCTCGACACCATGTTCCAGATTGCGCTGGACTATGACAAAGGCGTCGATATTCACCTGCACGAAACCACTCCGGCAGGTGTGGCAGCCATCAATTATATGGTTGAAACGGTAGAGAAAACGCCACAGCTGAAGGGCAAGCTGACCATCAGTCACGCCTTTGCGTTGGCAACGCTCAACGAACAACAGGTAGATGAACTGGCGCACCGGATGGCGGCGCAGCAAATTTCTATCGCCTCGACGGTGCCGATTGGCACGCTGCATATGCCGCTCAAACAGTTGCACGACAAAGGCGTAAAAGTCATGACCGGAACTGACAGCGTTATTGACCACTGGTCGCCTTACGGCCTGGGCGACATGCTGGAAAAAGCCAATCTCTACGCGCAGCTCTATATTCGCCCTAACGAACAGAATTTATCCCGCTCGCTGTTTTTAGCCACCGGTGATGTATTGCCGCTCAACGAAAAAGGCGAGCGCGTGTGGCCCAAAGCGCAGGATGATGCCAGCTTTGTGCTGGTGGACGCCTCCTGTTCCGCCGAGGCGGTGGCGCGTATCTCGCCGAGAACCGCAACGTTCCATAAAGGGCAACTGGTGTGGGGGAGTGTGGCAGGTTGATACGAACTTGATATGTCTGCAACGGTGAACAGTAAGAGATTTAAGCCCCAGGGAGTGGGGCGGCCTGAGTATGAGTGTGTTGGCAGAAATGGACATTATCTTTGAAGAATATGCCCTTATTGACGTTGTGTAGATAACTATTTGTCTACGTGAAAATATCATCAGTTTTGCCGATTTTTGTCTTTTACGGATAGCAAATATCACACTTATAGGCGCTCGCCTTATGGGGAACGTTGCTGCTCTGTTTCATTCAGGCTCGCGGCATGTTAGGGCTGGATCGGGTGGTTTAAATATTGGCTATATTCAATGGACGCGTTTTGCCGCGATGACATATCAGGCATCGCCAAATACACATAGCTAATCAGGAGTAAACACAATGAAGATCAAAGCTGTTGGTGCATATTCCGCTAAACAACCACTTGAACCGATGGATATCACCCGGCGTGAACCGGGACCGCATGATGTCAAAATCGAAATCGCTTACTGTGGCGTCTGCCATTCCGATCTCCACCAGGTCCGTTCAGAGTGGGCGGGGACGGTTTACCCCTGCATGCCGGGTCATGAAATTGTGGGGTGTGTGGTAGCCGTTGGTGATCAGGTAGAAAAACATGCGCCGGGCGATCTGGTCGGTGTCGGCTGCATTGTCGACAGTTGTAAACATTGCGAAGAGTGTGAAGACGGGCTGGAAAACTACTGTGATCACATGACCGGCACCTATAACTCGCCGACGCCGGACGAACCGGGCCATACTCTGGGCGGCTACTCACAACAGATCGTCGTTCATGAGCGATATGTTCTGCGTATTCGTCACCCGCAAGAGCAGCTGGCGGCGGTGGCTCCTTTGTTGTGTGCAGGGATCACCACGTATTCGCCGCTACGTCACTGGCAGGCCGGGCCGGGTAAAAAAGTGGGCGTGGTCGGCATCGGCGGTCTGGGACATATGGGGATCAAGCTGGCCCACGCGATGGGGGCGCATGTGGTGGCATTTACCACTTCTGAGGCAAAACGCGAAGCGGCAAAAGCCCTGGGGGCCGATGAAGTTGTTAACTCACGCAATGCCGATGAGATGGCGGCTCATCTCAAGAGTTTCGATTTCATTTTGAATACAGTAGCTGCGCCACATAATCTCGACGATTTTACCACCTTGCTGAAGCGTGATGGCACCATGACGCTGGTTGGTGCGCCTGCGACACCGCATAAATCACCGGAAGTTTTCAACCTGATCATGAAACGCCGTGCGATAGCCGGTTCTATGATTGGCGGCATTCCAGAAACGCAGGAGATGCTCGATTTTTGCGCCGAACATGGCATCGTGGCTGATATAGAGATGATTCGGGCCGATCAAATTAATGAAGCCTATGAGCGAATGCTGCGTGGTGATGTGAAATATCGTTTTGTTATCGATAATCGCACACTAACAGACTGAAAAAATTAATAGACACCCTGTGGTTTAACATATTAACTTCGCTCCACTTAACTTTTTAGTTAAGGAGAAATAATATCAAAGTAGTGGTAAACCTATAGCGTAAATTCAAATTGTTAAATTAACTCCACTACTTTACACGTTAGTTATGAGCGATTTCTGATAGTGTCTGGTTTTATCAGAGCTTTATTATCTGCGACGTTTATTTTTATTTAAGAGAGCCACCTGCAAGTTGTTATTCCACCAGAGAGTGAATCGCAAAGCAGGTCATCATTTCATCTGTATATCTGTATGCCAAATGGCATTCCCCCTCCTTTTTCGCCGATATTTTGTTGTGAACGGTGGAGTTTCGCTTAAAAAAGCACCAGCAGTGGTTTCGCAGCTATATGATGTATAAAAAATGTTCTCATACAGATGTTTTGTGAATGTGTGGGTTGACATTCATATGAAAAAAATCATAATTCCATCATGTTTGTGTGGGGTCTTTTCTGTATCTTACGCATCGCACTCAAGCCTGACAGAAAATATGCTGTAAGGCTCATATCAAAAACCGCCATTAGCTCATCAGGAAGAGCAGACGACAACCAGGATTGTTGTATGGTACGGGGTTCGAGGCCTCGATGGCGGTCCAACTTTTCAAAACTCTTCTGAATCAGATCCCCTTATTTTCATCCCTGCAAAGTGGAACATTGCCATTGTTTGGCTATTCAGGACGGGTCAGACCAATGAAAAAAGCCCACACAGGGGAGAGTAGGCTGAAATGGGAAGCTAAAGACTCAAGTAAACTTATCGGAAATAAGGACCACGCATTACGGGGGCTATCATCGGCGATGGTTGGGATTCGGCAAATCAGGTTGATGACGTAGAGAGTAAATTATCTGCTCACCGCTGCGTCACCCCTTCGTAAATCAGGCGTAGCGCGAATACACCAATAATTGCACCAATAACCCGACTGGCAACGTGTTGCATACGCCCATAAGCACGACGCACAGCGGGCAAAGAAAACGCCTGGCTTAGAAAGACTCGCCAGATAATTGATGCGAGCACAATCCCCGCCCAGGCCATTAATCGTGCCCATGTTGGTGTTTCGGCATTTAATGTTACTGAGAAAATACTGATAAAAAATAAAACGGTTTGCGGGTTAGAGAGATCGGTAATTAATCCACGGCGGAAAAAGACATACCAGGGGGCACTAATCGGTTGTTGTAGTGTGCTCATTTGCGGTGTTGACTGGCGGCGCATGCTGCACCATGCAAACCATAAGAGATAAGCGCCGCCGACGATTCTGATAAGCGAAAAAATCTCCTCACACTGCGTAATTAGCGTTGCAAGACCAAACAAACCCAACCCGGAATAAAATGCATCGCCCAGCGCCACGCCCAGCCCGGTCAACACCCCCGCGCGTCGACCGGAAGCCAGGCTGGTTTGTACTACCACAAAGAGATTGGCTCCCGGATTAAAAAAAGTAATCACGAACAATCCTACGGTCAGGTAAACGGCGTGCAAAGGATCCATAGTGATTTCATCCATAAATAAGTGAAGTAACTTCATCATATTTCTACCAAAAATAATCGGGTGCGAGAGGGATCACAAAGTGTCTTATTTCCGGTTACTGGCGTTTATGCCCTGACTGAACTAATTATTAATCAACCCAATAATGTGGGTGGGTGATAGTGTGATAACAACTCTGGAGCCGTAATATGAAAATAATCTCTAAAATGTTAGTCGGTGCGTTAGCGTTTGCCGTTACCAATGTCTATGCCGCAGAATTAATGACCAAAGCGGAATTTGAAAAGGTTGCATCGCAATATGAAAAAATAGGTGATATTTCAACCAGTAATGAAATGTCGACCGCAGATGCGAAAGAAGATTTGATCAAAAAAGCCGATGAAAAAGGGGCTGATGTGTTGGTACTGACCTCTGGTCAAACTGACAATAAGATCCACGGCACGGCAAATATTTATAAGAAGAAGTAATTCTGAATCCTATGTAAACATCCCCGATGCGTAAGTTTATCGGTGATCATCATCTATCGAAATTTATGCCGGATAAAGCGTTCGCGCTGCATTCGGCAGTTCAGCTTTTCAGCCGCCGCCAGAACGTCGTCCGGCTGATACCTAAATAATTCGCCGCTGCTGTCTTATCGCCATTAAATTTCTCCAGTGCCTGTTGTGCTGTCAGCAAGCCTGGAATGGGAGTCTTCGCCGACTCGCGCGCCAGTTCCGGCAGTAGCAGCTGCAAAAATTGCGGCGTTAAATCCGGCGTCGGTTCCACACTTAAAAATAGTGCCAGTCGTTCCATCATATTGCGCAGTTCACGAATATTGCCCGGCCAGTCGTAGCGCACCAGCATGGTTTCGCTTGACTGTAACCCCTGGCGTAATGCGGCAGAAAACGGGGCGGAGAGCGCCGCCAGAGACACTTTCAGAAAGCTTTCCGCCAGCGGCAGAATATCCGCCACCCGCTCGCGTAGCGGCGGCAGTTGTAGACGCAAAATACTCAGCCGATAAAACAGGTCACGGCGAAACTGCCCTTGCTGCATATCTTCTTCCAGATTGCAGTGAGTGGCGCTAATGACCCGCACATCCACCGGAACAGGCTGATGCCCGCCGACGCGGGTGACCTCTTTTTCTTCCAGCACCCGCAGCAGCCGAGTCTGCAACGGCAGCGGCATTTCGCCTATCTCGTCAAGAAACAGCGTGCCACCGTGGGCGATTTCAAACAGCCCGGCGCGTCCTCCGCGTCGCGAGCCGGTAAACGCCCCTTCCTCATAGCCAAACAGCTCCGCTTCCAGCAGCGATTCGGCAATCGCCCCGCAGTTGACGGCAACAAACGGATGTGACTTTTTGCCCTGTCGCGCATCGTGGCGGGCAAAATATTCCCGATGAATCGCCTGGGCCGCCAGCTCTTTGCCCGTCCCCGTTTCCCCCTCAATCAACACCGCTGCACTGGAGCGGGCATACAGCAAAATAGTCTGCCGTACCTGTTCCATCTGTGGTGATTGACCGAGCATATCGCCCAGCACGTAACGAGTACGCAGGGCGTTGCGGGTGGCATCGTGAGTGTTATGGCGTAACGACATGCGCGTCATATCCAGCGCATCGCTGAACGCCTGGCGTACGGTGGCGGCGGAATAAATAAAAATTCCGGTCATTCCGGCTTCTTCTGCCAGATCGGTAATCAGCCCCGCGCCGACCACCGCTTCGGTGCCGTTAGCTTTCAGCTCGTTAATCTGCCCGCGCGCGTCTTCTTCGGTAATGTAGCTACGTTGGTCGAGGCGCAAATTAAAGGTTTTTTGAAACGCTACCAGTGCCGGAATGGTTTCCTGATAGGTGACAACGCCGATAGAAGAGGTGAGTTTTCCGGCTTTTGCCAGTGCCTGTAACACATCGTAGCCGCTCGGTTTAATCAAAATAACTGGCACTGACAGGCGACTTTTAAGATATGCGCCGTTAGAGCCAGCAGCGATGATGGCGTCGCACCGTTCGTTGGCCAGTTTCTTGCGGATGTAGGTCACCGCTTTTTCAAAGCCAAGCTGGATAGGGGTGATATTCGCCAGGTGATCAAACTCGAGGCTGATATCGCGAAACAGCTCGAACAGGCGCGTTACAGATACCGTCCAGATAACCGGTTTGTCGTCATTCAGCCGTGGTGGATGTGCCATAGCGCACCGCAAAGTTAAGAAACCGAATATTGGGTTTAGCCTTGTTTCATAATTGTTGCAATGAAACGCGGTGAAACATTGCCTGAAACGTTAACTGAAACGCATATTTGCGGATTACTTCATGACTTTATTTATAACAAATTGAAATTAAACATTTAATTTTATTCAGTCAATTGTGGCACACCCATTGCTTTGTCTTTATCAACGCAAATAACAAGTTGATAACAAAGGATGGGCTATGTCTCTACACTCTCCAGGTAAAGCGTTTCGCGCTGCACTTAGCAAAGAAACCCCGTTGCAAATTGTTGGCACCATCAACGCTAACCATGCGCTGCTGGCGCAGCGTGCCGGATATCAGGCGATTTATCTCTCCGGCGGTGGCGTGGCGGCAGGATCGCTGGGGCTGCCCGATCTCGGTATTTCTACTCTTGATGATGTGCTGACTGACATTCGCCGTATTACCGACGTTTGTTCGCTGCCGCTGCTGGTGGATGCGGATATCGGTTTTGGTTCTTCAGCCTTTAACGTGGCGCGTACGGTGAAATCGATGATTAAAGCCGGTGCGGCAGGATTGCATATTGAAGATCAGGTTGGTGCGAAACGCTGCGGTCATCGTCCGAATAAAGCGATCGTCTCGAAAGAAGAGATGGTGGATCGGATCCGCGCGGCGGTGGATGCGAAAATCGATCCTGATTTTGTGATCATGGCGCGCACCGATGCGCTGGCGGTCGAGGGGCTGGATGCGGCGATCGAGCGTGCGCAGGCCTATGTTGAAGCGGGTGCCGAAATGCTGTTCCCGGAGGCGATTACCGAACTCGCCATGTATCGCCAGTTTGCCGATGCGGTGCAGGTGCCGATCCTCGCCAACATTACCGAATTTGGCGCAACACCGCTGTTTACCACCGACGAATTACGCAGCGCCCATGTCGCAATGGCGCTCTACCCGCTTTCAGCGTTTCGCGCCATGAACCGCGCCGCTGAACATGTCTACAACATCCTGCGTCAGGAAGGCACACAGAAAAGCGTCATCGACACCATGCAGACCCGCAACGAGCTGTACGAAAGCATCAACTACTACCAGTACGAAGAGAAGCTCGACGACCTGTTTGCCCGTGGTCAGGTGAAATAAAAACGCCCGTTGGTTGTATTCGACAACCGATGCCTGATGCGCCGCTGACGCGACTTATCAGGCCTACGAGGTGAACTGAACTGTAGGTCGGATAAGACGCATAGCGTCGCATCCGACAACAATCTCGACCCTACAAATGATAACAATGACGAGGACAATATGAGCGACACAACGATCCTGCAAAACTGTACCCATGTCATTAAACCGAAAAAATCGGTGGCACTTTCCGGCGTTCCGGCGGGCAATACGGCGCTCTGCACCGTGGGTAAAAGCGGCAACGACCTGCATTACCGTGGCTACGATATTCTTGATCTGGCGGAACATTGTGAATTTGAAGAAGTGGCGCACCTGCTGATCCACGGCAAACTGCCAACCCGTGACGAACTCGCCGCCTACAAAACGAAACTGAAAGCCCTGCGTGGTTTACCGGCTAACGTGCGTACCGTGCTGGAAGCCTTACCGGCGGCGTCACACCCGATGGATGTTATGCGCACCGGCGTTTCCGCGCTCGGCTGCACGCTGCCAGAAAAAGAGGGGCACACCGTTTCTGGTGCGCGGGATATTGCCGACAAACTGCTGGCGTCACTTAGTTCGATTCTTCTCTACTGGTATCACTACAGCCACAACGGCGAACGCATCCAGCCGGAAACTGATGACGACTCTATCGGCGGTCACTTCCTGCATCTGCTGCACGGCGAAAAGCCGTCGCAAAGCTGGGAAAAGGCGATGCATATCTCGCTGGTGCTGTACGCCGAACACGAGTTTAACGCTTCCACCTTTACCAGCTGGGTGATTGCGGGCACTGGCTCTGATATGTATTCCGCCATTATTGGCGCGATTGGCGCACTGCGCGGGCCGAAACACGGCGGGGCGAATGAAGTGTCGCTGGAGATCCAGCAACGCTACGAAACGCCGGACGAAGCCGAAGCTGATATCCGTAAGCGGGTGGAAAACAAAGAAGTGGTCATTGGTTTTGGGCATCCGGTTTATACCATCGCCGACCCGCGCCACCAGGTGATCAAACGCGTGGCAAAGCAGCTCTCGCAGGAAGGCGGCTCGCTGAAGATGTACAACATCGCCGATCGCCTGGAAACAGTGATGTGGGAGAGCAAAAAGATGTTCCCCAATCTCGACTGGTTCTCCGCTGTTTCCTACAACATGATGGGTGTTCCCACCGAGATGTTCACACCACTGTTTGTTATCGCCCGCGTCACTGGCTGGGCGGCGCACATTATCGAACAACGTCAGGACAACAAAATTATCCGTCCTTCCGCCAATTACGTTGGACCGGAAGACCGCCAGTTTGTCGCGCTGGATAAGCGCCAGTAAACCTCTACGAATAACAATAAGGAAACGTACCCAATGACAGCTCAAATCAACAACATTCGCCCGGAATTTGATCGTGAAATCGTTGATATCGTCGATTACGTGATGAACTACGAAATCAGCTCCAGAGTAGCCTACGACACCGCTCATTACTGCCTGCTCGACACGCTCGGCTGCGGTCTGGAAGCTCTCGAATATCCGGCCTGTAAAAAACTGCTGGGGCCAATTGTCCCCGGCACCGTCGTACCCAATGGCGTGCGCGTCCCCGGAACTCAGTTTCAGCTCGACCCCGTCCAGGCGGCATTTAACATCGGCACGATGATCCGTTGGCTCGATTTCAACGATACCTGGCTGGCGGCGGAGTGGGGGCATCCTTCTGACAACCTCGGCGGCATTCTGGCAACGGCGGACTGGCTTTCGCGCAACGCGATCGCCAGCGGCAAAGCGCCGTTGACCATGAAACAGGTGCTGACCGGAATGATCAAAGCCCATGAAATTCAGGGCTGCATCGCGCTGGAAAACTCCTTTAACCGCGTTGGTCTCGACCACGTTCTGTTAGTGAAAGTGGCTTCCACCGCCGTGGTCGCCGAAATGCTCGGCCTGACCCGCGAGGAAATTCTCAACGCCGTTTCACTGGCGTGGGTGGACGGCCAGTCGCTGCGCACCTATCGCCATGCGCCGAACACCGGCACGCGTAAATCCTGGGCGGCGGGCGATGCTACTTCCCGCGCGGTACGTCTGGCACTGATGGCGAAAACCGGCGAAATGGGTTATCCGTCAGCCCTGACTGCGCCTGTGTGGGGCTTCTACGACGTCTCCTTTAAAGGCGAATCGTTCCGCTTCCAGCGCCCGTATGGTTCTTACGTGATGGAAAATGTGCTGTTCAAAATCTCCTTCCCGGCGGAGTTCCACTCCCAGACGGCAGTTGAAGCAGCGATGACGCTCTATGAACAGATGCAGGCAGCAGGCAAAACGGCGGCGGATATCGAAAAAGTGACCATTCGCACCCACGAAGCCTGTATTCGCATCATCGACAAAAAAGGGCCGCTCAATAACCCGGCTGACCGCGACCACTGCATTCAGTACATGGTGGCGATCCCGCTGCTGTTCGGGCGCTTAACGGCGGCAGATTACGAGGACAACGTTGCGCAAGATAAACGCATCGACGCCCTGCGCGAGAAGATCAATTGCTTTGAAGATCCGGCGTTTACCGCTGACTACCACGACCCGGAAAAACGCGCCATCGCCAATGCCATAACCCTTGAGTTCACCGACGGCACGCGCTTTGAAGAAGTGGTGGTGGAGTACCCCATTGGTCATGCTCGCCGCCGTCAGGATGGCATTCCGAAGCTGGTCGATAAATTCAAAATCAATCTCGCGCGCCAGTTCCCGACTCGCCAGCAGCAGCGCATTCTGGAGGTTTCTCTCGACAGAACTCGCCTGGAACAGATGCCGGTCAATGAGTATCTCGACCTGTACGTCATTTAAGTAAACGGCGGTAAGGCGTAAGTTCAACAGGAGAGCATTATGTCTTTTAGCGAATTTTATCAGCGTTCGATTAACGAACCGGAGCAGTTCTGGGCCGAGCAGGCCCGGCGTATTGACTGGCAGACGCCCTTTACGCAAACGCTCGACCACAGCAACCCGCCGTTTGCCCGTTGGTTTTGTGAAGGCCGAACCAACTTGTGTCACAACGCTATCGATCGCTGGCTGGAGAAACAGCCAGAGGCGCTGGCATTGATTGCCGTCTCTTCGGAAACAGAGGAAGAGCGTACCTTTACCTTCCGCCAGTTACATGACGAAGTGAATGCGGTGGCGTCAATGCTGCGCTCACTGGGCGTGCAGCGTGGCGATCGGGTGCTGGTGTATATGCCGATGATTGCCGAAGCGCATATTACCCTGCTGGCCTGCGCGCGCATTGGTGCTATTCACTCGGTGGTGTTTGGGGGTTTTGCCTCGCACAGCGTGGCGGCGCGAATCGATGACGCCAAACCGGTGCTGATTGTCTCGGCTGATGCCGGGGCGCGCGGCGGTAAAATCATTCCGTATAAAAAATTGCTCGACGATGCGATAAGTCAGGCACAGCATCAGCCGCGTCACGTTTTACTGGTGGATCGCGGGCTGGCGAAAATGGCGCGCGTTAGCGGGCGGGATGTCGATTTCGCGTCGTTGCGCCATCAGCACATCGGCGCGCGGGTGCCGGTGGCGTGGCTGGAATCCAACGAAACCTCCTGCATTCTCTACACCTCCGGCACGACCGGCAAACCTAAAGGTGTGCAGCGTGATGTCGGCGGATATGCGGTGGCGCTGGCGACCTCGATGGACACCATTTTTGGCGGCAAAGCGGGCGGCGTGTTCTTTTGTGCTTCGGATATCGGCTGGGTGGTAGGGCATTCGTATATCGTTTACGCGCCGCTGCTGGCGGGGATGGCGACTATCGTTTACGAAGGATTGCCGACCTGGCCGGACTGCGGCGTGTGGTGGAAAATTGTCGAGAAATATCAGGTTAGCCGCATGTTCTCAGCGCCGACCGCCATTCGCGTGCTGAAAAAATTCCCTACCGCTGAAATTCGCAAACACGATCTTTCGTCGCTGGAAGTGCTCTATCTGGCTGGAGAACCGCTGGACGAGCCGACCGCCAGTTGGGTGAGCAATACGCTGGATGTGCCGGTCATCGACAACTACTGGCAGACCGAATCCGGCTGGCCGATTATGGCGATTGCTCGCGGTCTGGATGACAGGCCGACGCGTCTGGGAAGCCCCGGCGTGCCGATGTATGGCTATAACGTGCAGTTGCTCAATGAAGTCACCGGCGAACCGTGTGGCGTCAATGAGAAAGGGATGCTGGTAGTGGAGGGGCCATTGCCGCCAGGCTGTATTCAGACCATCTGGGGCGACGACGACCGCTTTGTGAAGACGTACTGGTCGCTGTTTTCCCGTCCGGTGTACGCCACTTTTGACTGGGGCATCCGCGATGCTGACGGTTATCACTTTATTCTCGGGCGCACTGACGATGTGATTAACGTTGCCGGACATCGGCTGGGTACGCGTGAGATTGAAGAGAGTATCTCCAGTCATCCGGGCGTTGCCGAAGTGGCGGTGGTTGGGGTGAAAGATGCGCTGAAAGGGCAGGTGGCGGTGGCGTTTGTCATTCCGAAAGAGAGCGACAGTCTGGAAGACCGTGAGGTGGCGCACTCGCAAGAGAAGGCGATTATGGCGCTGGTGGACAGCCAGATTGGCAACTTTGGCCGCCCGGCGCACGTCTGGTTTGTCTCGCAATTGCCAAAAACGCGATCCGGAAAAATGCTGCGCCGCACGATCCAGGCGATTTGCGAAGGACGCGATCCTGGGGATCTGACGACCATTGATGATCCTGCGTCGTTGGATCAGATCCGCCAGGCGATGGAAGAGTAGGTCGGATAAGGCGCTCGCGCCGCATCCGACACCGTGCGCAGATGCCTGATGCGACGCTGACGCGTCTTATCATGCCTACAGGCCTGAACCGTAGGTCGGATAAGGCGCTCGCGCCGCATCCGACACCATGCGCAGATGCCTGATGCGACGCTGACGCGTCTTATCATGCCTACCCACTGTTTTTACACAGATAAGTTTCCCCCGCCTTTTTGTACTCATTCATATAAGAAATATATCCCCATACGAAAACGATTGCTTTTTATCTTCAGATGAATAGAATGCGGCGGATTTTTGGGTTTCAAACAGCAAAAAGGGGGAATTTCGTGTCGCAAGATAACAACTTTAGCCAGGGGCCAGTCCCGCAGTCGGCGCGGAAAGGGGTATTGGCATTGACGTTCGTCATGCTGGGATTAACCTTCTTTTCCGCCAGTATGTGGACCGGCGGCACTCTCGGAACCGGTCTTAGCTATCATGATTTCTTCCTCGCAGTTCTCATCGGTAATCTTCTCCTCGGTATTTACACTTCATTTCTTGGTTACATTGGCGCAAAAACCGGCCTGACCACTCATCTTCTTGCTCGCTTCTCGTTTGGTGTTAAAGGCTCATGGTTGCCTTCACTGCTGCTGGGCGGCACCCAGGTTGGCTGGTTTGGCGTTGGCGTGGCGATGTTTGCTATTCCGGTGGGCAAGGCAACCGGGCTGGATATTAATTTGCTGATTGCCGTCTCCGGTTTACTGATGACCGTCACCGTCTTCTTTGGCATTTCGGCGCTGACAGTTCTTTCGGTGATTGCGGTTCCGGCTATCGCCTGCCTTGGCGGTTATTCCGTGTGGCTGGCCGTTAACGGCATGGGCGGACTGGACGCCTTAAAAGCGGTCGTTCCCGCACAACCGTTAGATTTCAATGTCGCGCTGGCGCTGGTTGTGGGGTCATTCATCAGTGCGGGTACGCTCACCGCTGACTTTGTCCGGTTTGGTCGCAATGCCAAACTGGCGGTGCTGGTGGCGATGGTGGCCTTTTTCCTCGGCAACTCGTTGATGTTTATTTTCGGTGCAGCGGGCGCTGCGGCACTGGGGATGGCGGATATCTCTGATGTGATGATTGCTCAGGGCCTGCTGTTGCCTGCGATTGTGGTGTTGGGGCTGAATATCTGGACCACCAACGATAACGCGCTCTATGCGTCGGGTTTAGGTTTCGCCAACATTACCGGTATGTCGAGCAAAACCCTTTCGGTGATTAACGGTATTATCGGTACGGTCTGCGCATTATGGCTGTATAACAATTTTGTCGGCTGGTTGACCTTCCTTTCGGCAGCTATTCCTCCGGTGGGCGGCGTGATCATCGCTGATTATCTGATGAACCGTCGCCGCTATGAGCACTTTGCGACCACGCGTATGATGAGTGTCAATTGGGTGGCGATTCTGGCTGTCGCGCTGGGGATTGCCGCAGGCCACTGGTTACCGGGAATTGTTCCGGTCAACGCGGTATTAGGTGGCGCGCTGAGCTATCTGATCCTTAACCCGATTTTGAATCGTAAAACGACAGCAGCAATGACGCATGTGGAGGCTAACAGTGTCGAATAATGCTTTACAAACAATTATTAACGCCCGGTTACCCGGCAAAGAGGGGCTGTGGCAGATTCATCTTCACGACGGAAAAATCAGCGCCATTGATACGCAATCTGGTGTGATGCCCGTAACTGAAAACAGCCTGGATGCCGAACAAGGTTTAGTTTTACCGCCGTTTGTGGAGCCGCATATTCACCTGGACACCACGCAAACCGCCGGACAACCGAACTGGAATCAGTCCGGCACGCTGTTTGAAGGCATTGAACGCTGGGCCGAGCGCAAAGCGTTATTAACTCATGACGATGTGAAACAACGCGCATGGCAAACGCTGAAATGGCAGATTGCCAACGGCATTCAGCATGTGCGTACCCATGTCGATGTTTCGGACGCAACGCTGACTGCGCTGAAAGCAATGCTGGAAGTGAAACAGGAAGTTGCGCCGTGGATTGATCTACAAATCGTCGCCTTCCCGCAGGAAGGGATTTTGTCGTATCCCAATGGTGAAGCGTTGCTGGAAGAGGCGTTACGCTTAGGGGCAGACGTTGTTGGGGCGATTCCGCATTTTGAATTTACCCGTGAATATGGCGTGGAGTCGCTGCATAAAACCTTCGCCCTGGCGCAAAAATACGACCGTCTCATCGATGTTCACTGTGACGAGATTGATGATGAGCAATCACGCTTTGTCGAAACCGTTGCTGCCCTGGCGCACCGTGAAGGCATGGGCGCGCGAGTGACCGCCAGCCATACTACGGCAATGCACTCCTATAACGGGGCGTATACTTCGCGCCTGTTCCGTTTGCTGAAAATGTCCGGTATTAACTTTGTCGCCAACCCGTTGGTCAATATTCATCTGCAAGGACGTTTCGATACGTATCCAAAACGTCGCGGCATCACGCGCGTTAAAGAGATGCTGGAGTCCGGCATTAACGTCTGCTTTGGTCACGATGATGTCTTCGATCCGTGGTATCCGCTGGGAACGGCGAATATGCTGCAAGTGCTGCATATGGGGCTGCATGTTTGCCAGCTGATGGGCTACGGGCAGATTAACGACGGCCTGAATTTAATCACCCACCATAGCGCCAGGACGTTGAATTTGCAGGATTACGGCATTGCCGCCGGAAACAGCGCCAACCTGATTATCCTGCCGGCAGAAAATGGGTTTGATGCGCTGCGCCGTCAGGTTCCGGTACGTTATTCGGTACGTGGCGGCAAGGTGATTGCCAGCACACAACCGGCACAAACCACCGTATATCTGGAGCAGCCAGAAGCCATCGATTACAAACGGTAATCGGCTGGATTACCGCGAGCGTAGTTTATGCTGGATGTGGCGTGAACACCTTATCCGGCCTACGTAGATCTCTGAAATTGTAGGCCTGATAAGCGGAGCGCATCAGGCAATTTTGCTTATTTAAACTGAAGACTCAACTTTAAAATCTTTGAAATAATATTGCTTATCCCGGTCGTTTATTTCGCGAATAACCCGACAAGGAACGCCAGCAGCCACGACGTTTGGTGGAATGTCTTTTGTGACGACACTACCCGCGCCAATAACAGAATTATCCCCGATGGTGACGCCTGGATTAATAACCACATGACTTCCGATCCAGACGTTATTGCCAATCGTTATCGGAAAAGAGTACATCTCTCCGTTTTTTCTCAATTCATGGTGTACCGGGTGTCCCGTAACGGAAAGAGTAACGTTGGGTGCAATCAGTACGTTATCACCGATCGTTACCGTGTAGTCGTCGACAATGGTTAAATTGAAATTTGCATAAAAATTGCGGCCTATATGGATGTTGGAACCGTAAGAGAAATAGACGGGGGGTTCTACCCAGGCGTTTTCCCCTACCGTGGCAAACATTTCTTTAATCAGACTTTCCCTTTTTTCAAATTCTGATGGATGCGAGTGATTAAACTCATACATTAACGTTTTTCCACGAAGTCTTTTTTCAGGTAAGCCTTCGCACATATCGGTAAATAGCTTGCCTGCTTTTATTCTTTCTGTCATCGACATGTTCATTGCGATCATTCCGCCCTGATATGTTGGTCGGATAAGGCGCTCGCGCCGCATCCGACATTGATTGCTTAAGCGACTTCATTCACCTGACGACGCAGTAGAGAAAGCGGGCCGGGGCCGCTAAGCGTGAACACGGAAATTAAGGTGAAGCCCAGCGCCACCAGACCCAGCACCAGATAAGCGCCCTGGAAACCGATGCTTTCATACATATTGCCCGCCAGTACAGACATAAAAATCATCGCCAGTTGCTTAAAGAAGCAGAAACAGACCAGATAAATCGTCGCTGAAAAACGCACTTCAAACTGGCTGGTAATATATTTAAAGCAGCCCACCAGCAGGAACGGTACTTCAAACATATGCAGCGTTTTCAGAATAACCACTTCCAGCGCTGAGGTGGCGAACGATGAGCCAATAATACGTACAGACATAATAGTGCCAGCCAGCAGCAGGGCATTTTTCCCACCGATGCGATTAATGATCAGTGGCGCAAAGAACATAATCGAGGCATTAAGTAATTCGCCCATTGTCGTTACGTAGCCAAATACCCGCGTACCCTGTTCACCGGTAGCAAAAAACGAAGTAAAGAAATTAGCAAACTGTTGGTCAAAAACATCGTAGGTGCAGGAAACGCCAATAACATACAGTGACAAAAACCACAGTTTTGGCTGTCTGAACAGTTCCAGCGCCAGCTTAAGGCTAAATGCCGAATGGTTGGCACCTACCGCATTGGCAACCGTGGCTGAAGAGGGCGCATCCGTTTTGGCGAAAAAGAGTAAAACGGCGAGGATGAGTGCACAGCCAGAACCCAGCCAGAAAACAAACTGATTATTGATGGTGAACATGATGCCGACAATCGAGGCACACAGCGCCCAGCCAACACAGCCAAACATCCGCGCGCGACCAAATTCGAAATTACTGCGACGGCTGACTTTCTCGATAAATGCCTCTACTGCTGGCGCACCGGCGTTAAAACAAAAGCCAAGATAAATACCACCAACAATCGATCCTACTAAAATGTTGTATTGTAACAGTGGTCCGAAGATAAAAATAAAGAACGGCGCAAACATCACTAACATGCCGGTAATAATCCACAGCAGGTATTTGCGCAGCCCGAGTTTGTCAGAAAGCAGACCAAACAGCGGTTGGAATAATAGCGAGAACAGAGAAATAGCGGCAAAAATAATACCCGTATCACTTTTGCTGATATGGTTGATGTCATGTAGCCAAATCGGGAAAAACGGGAAGTAGGCCCCCATGATAAAAAAGTAAAAGAAAAAGAATAAACCGAACATCCAAAAGTTTGTGTTTTTTAAATAGTACATAATGGATTTCCTTACGCGAAATACGGGCAGACATAGCCTGCCCGGTTATTATTATTTTTGACACCAGACCAACTGGTAATGGTAGCGACCGGCGCTCAGCTGGAATTCCGCCGATACTGACGGGCTCCAGGAGTCGTCGCCACCAATCCCCATATGGAAACCGTCGATATTCAGCCATGTGCCTTCTTCCGCGTGCAGCAGATGGCGATGGCTGGTTTCCATCAGTTGTTGTTGGCTGTAGCGGCTGATGTTGAACTGGAAGTCGCCGCGCCACTGGTGTGGGCCATAATTCAATTCGCGCGTCCCGCAGCGCAGACCGTTTTCGCTCGGGAAGACGTACGGGGTATACATGTCTGACAATGGCAGATCCCAGCGGTCAAAACAGGCTGCAGTAAGGCGGTCGGGATAGTTTTCTTGCGGCCCCAGGCCGAGCCAGTTTACCCGCTCTGAGACCTGCGCCAGCTGGCAGGTCAGGCCAATCCGCGCCGGATGCGGTGTATCGCTTGCCACCGCAACATCCATATTGATGACCATCTCACCGTGCCCATCAATCCGGTAGGTTTTCCGGCTGATAAATAAGGTTTTCCCCTGATGCTGCCACGCGTGGGCGGTCGTAATCAGCACCGCGTCGGCAAGTGTATCTGCCGTGCATTGCAACAACGCCGCTTCGGCCTGGTAATGGCCCGCCGCCTTCCAGCGTTCGACCCAGGCGTTAGGGTCAATGCGGGTCGCTTCACTTACGCCAATGTCGTTATCCAGCGGCGCGCGGGTGAACTGATCGCGCAGCGGGGTCAGCAGTTGTTTTTCATCGCCAATCCACATCTGTGAAAGAAAGCCTGACTGGCGGTTAAATTGCCAACGCTTATTACCCAGCTCGATGCAAAAATCCGTTCCGCTGGTGGTCAGTTGAGGGATGGCGTGGGACGCGGAGGGGAGTGTTACGCTGAGGTTTTCCGCCAGACGCCATTGCTGCCAGGCGCTGATGTGTCCGGCTTCTGACCATGCGGTCGCGTTTGGTTGCACTACGCGTACCGTTAGCCAGAGTTGTCCGGCGCTTTCCGGCTGCGGCAGTTCAGGCAGTTCAATCAACTGCTTACCTTGCGGGCCAACATCCAGAGGCACTTCACCGCTTGCCAGCGGCTTGCCATCCAGCGCCACCATCCAGTGCAGGAACTCGTTATCGCTATGACGGAACAGGTATTCGCTGGTCACTTCGATGATTCGCCCGGATAAACGGAACTGGAAATACTGCTGTTGGTGTTTTGCTTCCGTCAGCGCCGGATGCGGCGTGCGGTCGGCAAAGACCAGACCGTTCATACAGAACTGGCGATCGTTCGGCGTATCGCCAAAATCACCGCCGTAAGCCGACCACGGGTTGCCGTTTTCATCATATTTAATCAGCGACTGATCCACCCAGTCCCAGACGAAGCCGCCCTGTAAACGGGGGTACTGACGAAACGCCTGCCAGTATTTAGCGAAGCCGCCAAGACTGTTACCCATCGCGTGGGCATATTCGCAAAGGATCAGCGGGCGCATTTCTCCAGGCAGCGAAAGCCATTTTTTGATGGACCATTTCGGCACCGCCGGGAAGGGCTGGTCTTCATCCACGCGCGCGTACATCGGGCAAATAATATCGGTGGCCGTGGTGTCGGCTCCGCCGCCTTCATACTGTACCGGGCGGGAAGGATCGACAGATTTGATCCAGCGATAGAGTGCGTCGTGATTAGCGCCGTGGCCTGACTCATTCCCCAGCGACCAGATGATCACACTCGGGTGATTACGATCGCGCTGCACCATCCGCGTTACGCGTTCGCTCATCGCGGGTAGCCAGCGCGGATCATCGGTCAGACGATTCATTGGCACCATGCCGTGGGTTTCAATATTGGCTTCATCCACCACATACAGGCCGTAGCGGTCGCACAGCGTGTACCACAGCGGATGGTTCGGATAATGCGAACAGCGCACGGCGTTAAAGTTGTTCTGCTTCATCAGCAGGATATCCTGCACCATCGTCTGCTCATCCATGACCTGACCATGCAGAGGATGATGCTCGTGACGGTTAACGCCGCGAATCAGCAACGGCTTGCCGTTCAGCAGCAGCAGACCATTTTCAATCCGCACCTCGCGGAAACCGACGTCGCAGGCTTCTGCTTCAATCAGCGTGCCGTCGGCGGTGTGCAGTTCAACCACTGCACGATAGAGATTCGGGATTTCGGCGCTCCACAGTTCCGGATTTTCAACGTTCAGGCGTAGTGTGACGCGATCGGCATAACCGCCACGCTCATCGATAATTTCACCGCCGAAAGGCGCGGTGCCGCTGGCGACCTGCGTTTCACCCTGCCACAAAGAAACCGTCACCCGCAGTTCATCGCGCAGCTCGCCGTACATCTGAACTTCTGCCTCCAGTACCGCGCGGCTGAAATCATCATTAAAGCGAGTGGTAACTTGGAAATCGCTGATTTGCGTGGTCGGTTTATGCAGCAACGAGACGTCACGGAAAATGCCGCTCATCCGCCACATATCCTGATCTTCCAGATAACTGCCGTCACTCCAGCGCAGCACCATCACCGCGAGGCGGTTTTCTCCGGCGCGTAAAAATGCGCTCAGGTCAAATTCAGACGGCAAACGGCTGTCCTGGCCGTAACCGACCCAGCGCCCGTTGCACCACAGATGAAACGCCGAGTTAACGCCATCAAAAATAATTCGCGTCTGGCCTTCCTGTAGCCAGCTTTCATCAACATTAAATGTGAGCGAGTAACAACCTGTCGGATTCTCCGCGGGAACAAACGGCGGATTGACCGTAATGGGATAGGTTACGTTGGTGTAGATGGGCGCGTCGTAACCGTGCATCTGCCAGTTTGAGGGGACGACGACAGTATCGGCGTCAGGAAGATCGCACTCCAGCCAGCTTTCCGGCACCGCTTCTGGTGCCGGAAACCAGGCAAAGCGCCATTCGCCATTCAGGCTGCGCAACTGTTGGGAAGGGCGATCGGTGCGGGCCTCTTCGCTATTTCGCCAGCTGGCGAAAGGGGGATGTGCCGCAAGGCGATTAAGTTGTGTAACGCCAGGGTTTTCCCAGTCACGACGTTGTAATACGACGGCCAGAGAATCCGTAATCATAGTCATAGCTGTATCCTGTGTGAAATTGTTATCCGCTCACAATTTCACACAACATACGAGCCGGACACATAGAGTGTAAAGACTGGGGTGCCTAATGAGTGAGCTGACTCACATTAATTGTGTTGCGCTCACTGCCCGCTTTCCAGTCGGGAAACTTGTCGTGCCAGCTGCATTAATGAATCGGCCAACGCGCGGGGAGAGGCGGTTTGCGTATTGGGCGGAAGGGTGGTTTTTCTTTTCACCAGTGAGACGGGCAACAGCTGATTGCCCTTCACCGCCTGGCCCTGAGAGAGTTGCAGCAAGCGGTCCACGCTGGTTTGCCCCAGCAGGCGAAAATCCTGTTTGATGGTGGTTAACGGCGGGATATAACACGAGCTGTCTTCGGTATCGTCGTATCCCACTACCGAGATATCCGCACCAACGCGCAGCCCGGACTCGGTAATGGCGCGCATTGCGCCCAGCGCCATCTGATCGTTGGCAACCAGCATCGCAGTGGGAACGATGCCCTCATTTAGCATTTGCATGGTTTGTTGAAAACCGGACATGGCACTCCAGTCGCCTTCCCGTTCTGTTATCGGCTGAATTTGATTGCGTGTGAGATATTTATGCCAGCCCGCCAGACGCAGACGCGCCGAGACAGAACTTAATGGGCCTGCTAACAGCGCGATTTGCTGGTGACCCAATGCGACCAGGTGCTCCACGCCCAGTCGCGTACCGTCTTCATGGGAGAAAATAATACTGTTGATGGGAGTCTGGTCAGAGACATCAAGAAATAACGCCGGAACATTAGCGCAGGCAGCTTCCACAGCAATGGCATCCTGGTCATCCAGCGGATAGTTAATGATCAGCCCACTGACGCGTTGCGCGAGAAGATTGTGCACCGCCGCTTTACAGGCTTCGACGCCGCTTCGTTCTACCATCGACACCACCACGCTGGCACCCAGTTGATCGGCGCGAGATTTTATCGCCGCAACAATTTGCGACGGCGCGTGCAGGGCCAGACTGGAAGTGGCAACGCCAATCAGCAACGACTGTTTGCCCGCCAGTTGTTGTGCCACGCGGTTGGGAATGTAATTCAGCTCCGCCATCGCCGCTTCCACTTTTTCTCGCGTTTTCGCAGAAACGTGGCAGGCCTGATTCACCACGCGGGAAACGGTCTGATAAGAGACACCGGCATACTCCGCGACATCGTATAGCGTTACTGGTTTCACATTCACCACCCTGAATTGACTCTCTTCCGGGCGCTATCATGCCATACCGCGAAAGGTTTTGCGCCATTCGGCGGGGCTGACGCCGAAGTGAGATTTAAAATGCTGACGCCAGGTCACAGGTGAGAGAAAACCCACGCCAATACACCTACGGCGTTTACAGGTATACTCGCTAAAAATTATTCAGCGGGTTTGGAAACAAAGATGGCAAAACTTACCTTACAAGAGCAGTTGCTCAAAGCGGGACTAGTCACCAGCAAAAAAGCGGCGAAGGTCGAGAGAACGGCGAAAAAATCGCGCGTTCAGGCGCGTGAAGCTCGGGCGGCGGTAGAAGAAAATAAAAAGGCACAGCTTGAGCGTGATAAACAGCTTAGTGAGCAGCAAAAACAAGCGGCGTTGGCGAAAGAATATAAAGCTCAGGTGAAGCAGCTTATCGAAATGAACCGGATCACCATTGCCAATGGCGATATCGGTTTTAACTTTACCGATGGCAATCTGATTAAGAAGATTTTTGTCGATAAGCTCACACAAACGCAGTTGATTAATGGTCGTCTGGCGATTGCACGTTTGCAGATCGATAACAATAGCGAAGGTGAATACGCCATTATTCCCGCCAGCGTTGCCGATAAAATTGCTCAGCGTGATGCCAGCAGTATTGTGTTGCACAGCGCGCTCAGCGCCGAAGAGCAGGATGAAGACGATCCGTATGCCGACTTCAAAGTGCCTGATGATTTGATGTGGTAAACATTGATAAATCGTGTGCAGATGCCTGATGCGACGCTTTGCGAGTCTTATCAGGCCTACGGTTTACGAGCGAAATGTGGGCCGGATAAGGCGTTCACGCCGCATCCGGCAGTCGTGCACTATTATCAACGCATATTCAGTTTATTGGCGTGGTACGCAATATGCTCGCCAATAAAACTGGAGACAAAATAATAGCTGTGATCATAACCCTCGTGATAACGGATTAACGTCTTGATATTCATCTCCTGGCAGATCTTTTCAAGATTTGGAGTCCGCAGCTGTTCTGCGTAAAAATCATCACTCAACCCCTGATCAACCATGATTTCCGCAACGCGTTGACCTTGTGAAATAAGGCTCACCGGATCGTAATCCAACCAGGCTTCTTTATTTTCACCAAGATACGCGGCAAAGGCTTGCTGTCCCCACGGTACTTGCGATGGGGAGACAATGGGCGAAAACGCCGAGACGCTGGCATATTCATCTGGGTTACGTAACGCCAGCACCAGCGCGCCCAGCCCGCCCATAGAATGACCCGATATCGACTTTCTTGCCGTTGCTGGAAAATGTTTCAGCACTAAATCTGGTAGCTCGCTGCGGATGTAGTCATACATTTTGAAATGTTCATTCCACGGCGCTTGTGTTGCGTTCAGGTAGAACCCGGCACCTTGCCCGAGATCGTAACGGTCGGCATCTGCGACATGACTGCCTCGCGGACTGGTGTCTGGCGCAACAACAATAATGTTGTGCTCCGCCGCGTAACGTTGCATCCCCGATTTAGTAATGAAATTCTGCTCGTTGCAGGTCAGGCCCGAAAGCCAGTACAGCACCGGTAATTTTTCATTCCCGGCTTTTGGTGGGAGATAGACGCCGACATTCATTTCACATTTCAGTGATTGGGAATAATGCCGATACACATTTTGCCAGCCGCCAAAGCTGGCATGTTTTTCAATGAGTTCCATCAGTCATTATCTCACGGTTAATCCCCCGGACGGCTGCCCGGGGAGAGTATTAAGAACCCCGTCTGAACTGGACGGGTAAACCTGCGGGAAATCAGTAACGAATTACGGTTCGAATGGATTTGCCTTCATGCATCAGGTCAAAGGCGTCATTAATTTCATCCAGGCTCATGGTATGCGTGACAAACGGTTCCAGATCGATATCGCCTTTCATCGCATCTTCAACCATACCCGGTAACTGGGAACGACCTTTCACGCCGCCAAACGCGGAACCTTTCCATACGCGACCGGTGACCAACTGGAATGGACGGGTGGAGATTTCCTGACCAGAACCGGCTACCCCGATGATCACCGACTGACCCCAGCCGCGGTGCGCACTTTCCAGCGCCGCACGCATCACGTTGACGTTACCGATGCATTCAAAGGTATGGTCGATACCCCATTTGTTGATATCCAGCAGGACATCTTTAATCGGTTTGTCGTAGTCATTCGGGTTAATGCAGTCGGTAGCACCGAAGCGACGCGCCAGATCGAATTTCTTCGGGTTCGTATCGATAGCGATAATCCGTCCCGCTTTCGCCTGACGCGCGCCCTGAACCACTGCCAGACCAATCGCGCCAAGACCAAATACGGCAACAGAATCACCTGGCTGGACTTTAGCCGTGTTGTGTACCGCGCCAATACCGGTGGTCACGCCACAGCCCAGCAGGCAGACGTGTTCGTGGTTTGCTTCTGGATTAATTTTGGCCAGAGACACTTCCGCGACCACGGTGTATTCACTGAATGTAGAGCATCCCATGTAGTGATAAAGCGGCTGCCCGTTGTAAGAAAAACGGGTGGTGCCGTCTGGCATCAGGCCTTTACCCTGGGTTTCGCGAACCGCAACACAGAGGTTGGTTTTGCCGGAACGACAGAACTCACACTCGCCGCACTCTGCGGTGTAAAGCGGGATCACATGGTCGCCAGGTTTGACGCTGGTTACGCCTTCACCGACTTCAACCACAACGCCGGCCCCTTCGTGACCGAGAACTACCGGGAATACACCTTCCGGGTCATCGCCGGAGAGGGTAAATGCGTCGGTATGGCAAACGCCGGTATGGGTGACTTTAATCAGCACTTCACCTTTTTTCGGTGGTGCAACGTCAATTTCAACGATTTCCAGCGGTTTACCGGGAGCAAATGCAACGGCAGCACGTGATTTCATCTCTCGCTCTTCCTCAATATGGTAATAGATTCAGCTATTTAAGATAGGCACGAACCAGTTCAATAGTGTCGTCAACGGATTGGCTGACTTCGCGGCTGTAGCAGTCATTTCGGTCAAACGTTTCCCGGATATGGCTTTCAAGCACTTCTGCCATCAGCCCGTTAGCCGCGCCCCGAACGGCAGCGATCTGTTGGAGTATGGCACGGCATTCGGCATCACCCTCCAGCGACCGTTCCAGAGCATCAATCTGCCCCCGAATACGACGAACTCGAGTAAGGACCTTTTTCTTCTCTTCCGGAGTACTGGGCATTTCGCACCTCATCATCTGCATGCAATATACTATAGGGGGGTATGCTATATGTCAATGCATACCCCCCTATAGTATATAACACTGGAGAATAAAATTTATCCGGT